>Ga0123353_10004216_pt1 | contig 18462 bp, 20 predicted proteins | sample TergutLab28metaG_3_FD_92763 | JGI IMG/M metagenome (GOLD analysis project Ga0123353, IMG submission 92763) | Labiotermes labralis P3 segment gut microbial communities from Petit-Saut dam, French Guiana - Lab288 P3 | ecosystem: Host-associated > Arthropoda: Insects > Digestive system > Gut ... | reverse complement strand
CCGCACAGACCGTAGGGTCTGGTTGTTGCGCCACTTTTTCAGCGTCTTCTGTGGTTTTTCTTCATATGGGTTGTTAGGGCGATGAGATACTCCTCAAAGTCCCATTGTTTTGCTCATGGCTAGTATAAGTATAACACAAAGAAGAAAAGTTTGAAACCTGATAATAAATCTTTCAAAATCTTCTTGACAAAAAAGAAAAGACCTGATATACTTTGAAACACAATCGTCTATATTTCAAAGTTCGACGAGAAGGAGATTGTTAATGAGAAAGAAGATTATGGTAACGTGTGCAATAACGTTTGCAATTTTAAACGTAACCGCACTGGCCTCTACGAGCGCTTTTGATATTAAAGCACTTGATGCAGCGGTTGTGATTGAGGAATTTATTATAAAACACGCCGACGAAACCGCAGGGGTAGCAATTGCTATTGCTGGTAAAGACGAGATCATATTTCAAAATTCTTTTGGATATGCGGACATCGAAAACTTGCGGATAGCGGATAATGAAATGCTTTATGAATGGGGTTCTGTTAGCAGACTGCTTGACTATGTCTCTATCATGCAGCTATACGAACAAGGAAGAATTGATTTGGAAACGGATATAAATACATACCTGCCGGAGAATTTTCTGAAAAGACTTCAATATTCCAAACCCATTACCATAATCCATTTGCTTCACAGCGCAGCCGGATGGCAGGAAGTCGCCGCCGATATGCGTCATATAAACAGTAACGCGCTCCCTGATTTGCAAGGTACATTGCAAATTTGTGAGCCGTTGCAGATTCACGTCCCGGGTACAATCATTGCAAATTCCTATTACAGCATTGCTATGGCGGGTTATATTGTTGAAAGGATTAGCGGCATTCCTTTTTATGAGTATGTAGCGGACAATATTTTCGCACCCCTGTCGATGGATTGCTCCAGTATACATCCCACCGGGGATGATAACGGTTTTGTTCTTGAAAACCAAGATAAAATGCGCAGTTATACCGATAAGCCGGAACAAAACACAAACTATCGGCGATACCATGTATCTGTATATCAGTTTTTGTTATCTATTGGCAGATGTTCACTCACTAATTGAGAAGGAAAAAATATGAAACGGAATAAAAAGAAGATAATAATTGTAACTGTGATATTAACTATCGGGGTGATTAGCGGCGTGTCATATCAGCATTTGATAAATTACCTGTCATCACAAGCGGCAAATCCTACGGGATTTATCGGAAGAGCTATGACGAGGATATGGTCGGTTTCTTTTCATGAACAAAATCAATGGGGTTATTCACTTGTAAACATCAATGATGAGGATGTGATCCTGAGTGTAGGGTTCGGTAGTGGCTCCGGCATCAAACACATAAAAGAAAGAAACAATAAAAATACTATATATGGAATTGATATTTCTGAAGAAGCAGTCAAGACAGCTGCTTCACTCAATCAAGAGTACATAAACATCGGTGAGGTCATATTGAGCGTAGGTAATGTTGCTAATTTGGAGTTTGAAGATAGCTTTTTCAATCTTGTTATTGCAGGGCAGACGCATATTTATTGGGGAGAAGTGCTGCAAAAAGGGCTTTCGGAGTGTTATCGTGTTTTAGCTGACAGAGGGAAACTGCTCATCACCTGTGAGATTGACAAGATTGAGTATCATCTCCCACAATACCGAAATCCGGATGATTTTGCGAAACTTCTTTTTGAAATCGGTTTTGAAAGAGTAACAATAAAAACCAACAATAATTTTATCGCGTTTATCTGCGAGAAATAATCTAACTGCCGCGCCGCACATACATTATTTCTTCCTGCTCTTTATCGGCCTTACCAAACACCCCTTTCCATACCCAACCAAATCCCCGCGCCCCGCCTGCCGCAAAGCAGCTATCACCTGCTTGCGCTTATCGGGGCGCTTCCACTGCAACAACGCCCGTTGCATAGCCTTTTCCTTTGGGGAGCGCGCGACATAAACAGACGTCATATCACGCGGGTCAAGACCAGTGTAGTACATACACGTGGAGAGCGTTCCGGGCGTCGGATAGAAATCCTGTACCTGTTCGGGGTGCCGCCCGCAGCGGTGCAATGTCTCGGCTAGAGTCGCCGCGTCTTTAAGTGTACAGCCAGGGTGTGACGAAATCAAATACGGCACAATAAACTGTTTCTTCCCAAAACGCTTATTTAATGCCATATATTTCTCTTCAAACTCCAGAAATTTGCTCCATTGTGGCTTGTTCATCAGCTTTAGAACATTCAACGCGCAATGTTCAGGCGCGACCTTTAACTGTCCGCTGATGTGGTGGCGTACAAGCTCAGGTAACAGTATATCATGCTTGTCCAACAACAAGAAATCATAGCGCAACCCTGATCGCACAAACACTTTCTTGATATTGGTAATCTCCCTGAGTTTTCTTAACAGGTTTAGATAATCCAAAGAGTCTGTGTTCAATTTCGGGCATGGTTCGGGCGTTAGGCAGGTTCTGTGCTTGCACATCCCACTATTGGTATCACAAGCAGGATGGCGAAGATTAGCCGTGGGGCCGCCCACATCGTGGATATATCCTTTAAAGTCCGGCAATTTAGTAATCGTGCGAGCCTCATCCAGAACGGAATCGTGCGATCGAACCGACACAGTACGCCCTTGATGAAACGTGATTGAACAAAAGCTACATGCGCCAAAGCAGCCGCGATTGTGTATGATCGAAAACTTGACCTCTTCAATCGCTTTTATGCCGTCTTTATATAATGGGTGCGTCATGCGCGTATACGGCAGCTTTGCAAAGTGATCCAGTTCGGCGGTGGACAGCGGTGCAGCCGGCGGATTTTGCACAACGAGTTCATCACCATGCGGCTGGACGACAATCCTGCCTGTCACCGCATCCTGCTCGTTATATTGCATCATAAACGCGCGGCAATATGCCCATTTATCAGTTGAAACTGCCTCGTAAGACTCGCTGACCGCTATAGCTCCGTCAGGATATTCGTTAGAGCGATAGCAAATCCCGCGCACATCTGTAAATACTTTTTTACGTTTCAGTCTCTCGGCAACCTCTAATATAGTGCGCTCCCCCATGCCGTAGACAAGGATATCGGCATTGGAGTCTATGAGATACGATTGACGCACGGCATCATCCCAATAATCATAGTGCGCGAAACGCCTAAGCGATGCCTCAAGCCCACCAAGCACTATTGTTATATTATCACCGAACGCCCCGCGCGTCATTTTGGCATAGACCAAAGACGCCCTATCGGGTCTCAGACCATCGGCAGGGCTGTATTCGTCGCTGGTACGGCGTTTTTTCGCTGCAGTATAGTTAGCAACCATAGAATCAACATTACCGCTTGTGATAAGCGCAGCAATTCTAGGATTTCCCATATTTGAGAATTCTTTTATGCTCTGCGGTTGAGCTAGAATCGCCACGCGATAGCCGTAAGACTCTAAAACGCGGCCAATAACGGCCGCGCCAAAGCTAGGGTGATCAACATACGCATCTCCCGTAATCAATAAAAAATCGTAGTAATACCAGCCTCGTTCAAGCATTTCAGAGCGTGAAACGGGCAAAAAGTCTACTCCCATTGCTTCGACGGGTTCATTGGCGGTATGGAAATATCCAGTGCCAAAAGCAAGAGCGGACATTTATAACCGTCCTCTCTTCCAAATTGAACAAATCCGTATTTTTTATAGAAGTGCAAGGCATGTTCATTCATCTCAGAGACACGCAAAACAACAAGTGAGCGCCCCAGTTTACGATAAAGCGAAACGGCATGGCCTAGTAATTGCACTCCCAAGCCCTTTTCCCTGTATTGAGGTTCGAGATAGCAAAACGATATATGCCCCGAATTGGGCCTTAAGTCTACATCAAGGTCAAGCTGAAGTATCCCCGCAATCTCGTCGCCATCGACAGCGAACACCACAGCTTCAGGGTGCAAGGATTGCTGCCGTCGTGCCTTGTTAAGAAATAGCTCAGGGTCATAGTTGCCCAAGTCGCCATAGATTCCAAGCCATGCATCACGGCGATAGGCCTCTATCCTATTCGATTCTGTATTAATATTAGGTGTGCGAAACCAAAATCCGATTTCGGTTTTGTTCAAATCCTTTCGCCACCAACTTTGCCGCGCGAGTGTAGACAGATCGCCCAAATGACTGTTGTCGGCGTATAGCTCAACTGCAAGCCCGCCATTCTCATAAGTAAGAATCGATACCGATGTATTATCCCCATGCGGCAAGATGTTCATTTTTTTAATATCTAACCCTGATATACAGGTCATCATCGCTCTGGTAAGCATTCCATGACTGATAATAGCTATTACATCGCCGGACTCATGCCGCCTGAGTATCTCCTCTAAAGCGCTCATGCCGCGCTTTATAATATCATCAACCGTTTCCGCCCCATCAAGATTAAACTCCCATGGGCGCAAAGAAAAAGCCGCTCCTTCATCCGGCCATTTACTGTGTGTCTCTATCCACGTCAAGTCCTCCCAAGGACCCACATCTATCTCCCGCAGACCCATATGCGTTATCACTGCAAGCTCTCGCGGTACGGCAAGCGCGTTAGCCGTGCACCATGCTCTATATAAGTCGCTGGAATATATCGCGTCAATTCTCACACCGTCAAAGCGCTTTTGCAGCGCTTTAAGCTGCGCTCTGCCGTTTTCCGTAATTAAACTGTTATACTGTCCGTGACAGCGCCGATATAGATTCCCTTCGGCTTCGCCGTGGCGGATCCAGTAAACTTTCATACCTCGTTAAACCCCAATCCCGTTATCAGCTTAGGATAAAAATACGTGGACTTCTGCGGCATCTTCTCTCCCGCTAACGAGACATCTCTGATTTGAGAAATCTTAGTCGCCGCAAGTATAAATGCGCACTGACCCTCGCCGCAGTCTACCATTCTCACAGCTTCGTCCATATCGCGTATATATGTCAGGTTCTTTTGCGCGGACATAGCGTTTTTGTCAATACCAAAATGCGGCTCTAACATCAAACTGTGCAGTATTGCCACATCAAGACCGCGATAAACGTCACTCTTATCGGGCAGTATCTTTTCCATTACATCGATGTTTTCGAACGCAAACATATAGGTTTTACCGTTATAATACATCAAAATCGAAGCCAGGTGCCCTGGCGGGCATTGCGGGGGCTCTGCCCCCGTACCTCCGTGAAGTGAAATTTCCTCTACATGACACACATCGCGCATAGCAGTTAAAAGTCTCTCCGGCGCGTCGGGAGCACACCCGCTGATAAGTCTATGGGTCGGCAACACAACAAGCCCCGAATCGCTCATATCCACAAGCGTTGCCATAATAAAGTCTCCGCCGTTAAGTTCGCGGTATTTAAGCGCTGTCTCATACCTGTGGTGTCCGTCAGCAATAAACACCTGTTTGTTTTCGAGAGCAACGGTCAATTTCTCTTGAAGCTTTGCATCTGTTATACGCCAAAGTCTGTGCGTTATGCCATCCGGCATAGAGAACTCAATCTCGGGCGGCAATTGAGAGACGGTGGTCATTACCTCACTCGCCGCGCCATCATCGTTATATAAGCAGTAAATCGCGCTGAAAGTACAGCCCGTGGCTTCCATCAGCGCAAGACGGTCGGCTTTTGCTTTAGAGAGTGTCTCCTCATGCGGCAATACCTTACCTTCACTAAAAGGCGACAGTTCAAGCCGCGCGGTAAATCCGCGCAGTATATAATTTTTCTCGTTGACGATAAAGTCCATCTCTATCATGTAATATGCGGGCTGCTCATCACGATGCAATATACCGCTATCAAGCCAGGTATCAAGACGTTCTTTCGCAGTTTTATAGGGGTCTTCGCCAAGCGGGCGTTCGAGCAGTATGGCATTATAGGGATTACGGCTCTCCAAAACACTCTGTTCCTGTTCAGAAACGATGTCATATGGCGGACAGCAAAGCGTGTCCCATGCGCCCGCATCATGTGTATATGTCAACGCTCTAAACGGTTGAATCTTCGGCATCTCGCGGCTCCTCCCTGTCAGTGTTTTCTACTGTAGCTTTCTTTGCCATAGACGGTATAGCAACGATATAAAGCGCCGCGAACAGCATTCGCATATGCTCCGCGATGTCTACTGTTTGAAGCGACACGGCACCCGGATCGATTATCTTGGCCACATACGGCGATACCCCGCTGACAACCGCGAAAAACACTCCCAATCCCCAAGCGAAAGCAAGCGTGCGCTTCTTCTCATGACCAAAGTAAAAGCCCGCAAATGTACTCGCGCATATTGAGAAGAACAAAACAGCCAAGAAATCATAGATATAGCTGAGTACAACCGGGTTAGCGGCATTTTTTGCAAACAACGTCAAAAACCAGAAGGTTCCCCAGAACACAGGCATCGTCGCGAAAAAACCTAGTGTAAGCTTTCCGGCGTTGCTTGATTTAGCCAGAAGCATTATACAGGCTGCCGAAATCAAACTCAATCCTGCCAAGGCGACTTGGGTTACCGTTGCGCCGCCTTCGACAATACTCATAACATCCAGAAAGCCCGACGCGCCTAAAATAACCGCGGCAAAAAGCGCGACAAATTCTGATTTTCTTATAAAGCCTGAGAGTTTTTCAAATCTAAGCGACAGCGCGTAAACAACTGCCAAAAGATTCAGCCCAAGTAATATCCACGTAAGGTAGTGGAGCGGCTCGGCCAGCCCGGTATATCTGTCGAATACGATACTAAGCGAAAACGCCCTTACTATAACAGCCGCCAGCGTTACTGCCGCAAACAGCAACACAGCAATATCAGGTTTTTTCACTGAAAACACCTCACTTATTGTGGTTTCTACCGCGAATAATCATGATTTATATAAAGCCAAAGAGGATATTATGAAAGGGGGAAGCCCCCTTTCATGTCAATTCTGATAGAGTGCTTTTGATAGAAAACATTCTATCCCCTATCTGCGAGCGGGATATATTCTCTCTCTTTTGTAATCGGGCGGTAAGCCGGACGGATAATACGCCCGCCGAACAGAGTCTCTTCTATTCTATGCGAACACCAGCCCACCATACGCGAGATCGCGAACATCGGCGTGTACAGCTCGGGCGGTATGTTCAGCATGGAGTATACGAATCCAGAGTACATATCTACATTTGCGGATATAATTTTTGTGTCATTTTTCACTTGGGCAAACACGCCGGGAGTAAGCATCTCGATAGCTTCGATAAGCTCAAACTCCGCAAGCAGGGCGCGCGCCGACGCCAACTTTCTCGCAAACTCTTTCAACACGAGAGCGCGCGGGTCACTTAATGTGTAGACGGCATGTCCCATGCCGTAAATCAGACCAGAGCGGTCGCCGGCCTCTTTACGTATTAGTTTGGCAAGATACGCTTTCAGCTCATCTTGATCCTGCCAATCTTTGACGTTCTCCATAATGTCACGCAGCATCGCGATAACCTTGTTGTTAGCGCCGCCGTGACGCGGTCCTTTAAGCGACCCTATCGCCGCCGCGAGCGCCGAATATGTGTCTGTACCCGATGACGACAGCACGCGTGTGGCAAATGCCGAGTTGTTGCCGCCGCCGTGTTCCGCGTGCAGAACAAGGCACAGGTCAAGCATACGCGCCTCGTCATTTGTAAAGTATCCGTCGGGGCGCAACATTTGAAGAAGATCTTCGGCAAGCGCCAAACCCTTTTGAGGACGGTGCAAAATAAGGCTCTCGTTATCATAATAATGACGTTTTACGGCATATGCGTGACCAACAATGGTCGGTATACGAGCAATAAGTTCCAAGCTCTGCCTTATAAGGTTCTCTGCCGAGCAGCCATCGGGATTATCGTCATATGAGTACAGCGCGAGCATGCTGCGCGCTATTTTATTCATTATATCCTTTGACGGCGCTTTTAATATCATATCCTCAGTAAACCCGTCGGGCAATTGCCTGAGGTCGTCAAGCAGCGAACTGAACTCATTAAGCTGTTCTTTTGTGGGCAGATTGCCTATCAATATCAGATAAATCGTCTCGGCAAACCCGAAGCGCTCTTCGTTCATAAAACCCTTTATCAGGTCGCGGATCTCTATGCCGCGGTAGAACAGCTTTCCTTCCACCGGAACGCGATCCCCATCGACCATGATTGCGCCCTGAACGCTGCCTACACGCGTAACGCCCGCTAGGACACCCGAGCCATCGGGATTGCGCAACCCTCTGTGTACTCGGAATTTCTCATAAATTTCCGGATCAAATTTGTTCTTTTCAATATATCCGTCGCATATTTTACTAACAAATCCATTCAGTCTATCACCCATTATTCCACGCCCTTCCAGTCAAGTAATATTATCCGTATAACTATACAGTAAATTAATTACAATGTCAATGGAGAATTTCTATGAAACAGATTTTATTGGTCTCTCTTGTTTTATTGCTGGCAGTATTCCTTATGCCGTTTATTGCAATGCCGGACGAGCCGTTACTTTCAGGACACGCCGTTGTTGCAGAGGACGGCGTCCCCGACGTCCCCGGTACTACATCTTCGCTCGAGCCTCCGTCCCCGACGCCGTGGAATATGGGGGAAACCCCCGCATTGCCCGACAAGGCACCTGCCTCGTCCGTATCTTTTGATGAAAATACATATGTGACCGTCAATATATCCGGCGTGGAGACCGAACTCACACTTAAAGAATATCTGCGCGGTATCTTAGCGGGAGAGACGCCTGCGTCATTCCCCGAAGAGGCGCTTAAAGCACAGGCAGTCGCGGCGCGGACGTTCATCATGCGTAAGCCCGATGCGGTATTCTGCGACGACTTCGCGCACTGCATGGCGTATTCCACGAATTTTGACCCTAGGTTTGATGAGGCAATAGCAGCGACCGACGGCGAGATATTAGTTTATGATGGTGAGCCAATATTGGCCGTATTCTTCTCTACCTCCTCAGGCAAAACTGAAAACGCTACTGATGTGTGGGGCGGCGAATACCCGTATCTTGTTGCTGTTGACAGCAGCGGGGACGAGGGCGCGCCGCGCTACATCGGCACTGTAACGGTCATGCAGGATGATTTTTGGAAAGCTCTCGGCAATCTCCCCCGTTCCGACACGCCTTTCGGCGCGATCAACCGCTCACCTTCGGGCGGCGTCTTGACAATAGAGATCAGCGGTACCCTAATAAAAGGCACTGAGATACGCACGCTGTTTGGGCTTAACTCAACTAACTTTACGGTTGCGATGATCAATGGCGATATCGTGTTTGAGACAAAGGGGTTTGGGCACGGCGTCGGCATGTCGCAATACGGCGCAAGAGCAATGGCGCTTGAAGGCGCGGATTATGAGCAGATTTTGACGCATTATTATACGGGTGCTAGACCGGAGAGGTTGGAGGCTGCTGACTAACCATCTATTATCAATTCATCCCTTCCATCAAAGACTTCTATTGTCGTAAGTACGCCCAAACGATAGCCATAGATAAATCTATCTACACAGGACAATAAGCATATTTCCGCTTGCGCGTCAACAAAATCTTTAAGGATGCCCTTTTCCGGCTCGCTTAACACGGTATACAGCTTGTTCTCACTGTCCGTAAGTTTTTGCATAGTACGCCCGTAATGTGAATCCTGCTTGAAAGAGCGCACATCTGGCGATATGTTACCATAGGCAAATTCCTCTAAGATACTTTTCATAATGAATTGCTCCTTTCATATTTTCCACAGTTGACATATGTCGTATATTGGGATAAAATTAAGTGTCCCTTTATATACTTTTTGTCAAACTCCAAATTAGACTTTTAGTCTATATGTAATATACTAGACTTTAAGTCGATTGTCAAGAGGTTTTTTATGTTTTCGAAAAATATTTTTTCAGAGCGGCTATTTGAACTCCGCAAAGAAAGAGCAATTAATCAAGCGACCCTTGCCGGAGCTCTAGGAGTTTCATCTCATCAAGTAAGCAAGATGGAAAAAGCACAACGTGCGGCTTCAATTGAGGTCATGTGTGCCTTAGCGGATTATTTCAATGTGTCGCTGGATTACTTAGTAGGGCGGACGGACAAACCCGAAGTTAATAGGTAGTCAATCAGATTTTCAATTCAAAATCGCTTTGTCGCTTCTTAAGTGACCACATCCTTATTATAGTCACTTCACAAGTGACTGTCAAGAGGTTTTTTATGTTTTTAAAAAGTATTTTTTCAGAGCGTGTTAAATCGCTGAGGACCGCAAAGAAAATCTCTCTTTCGGAATTCGGTGAGGTTTTTGGCATATCCAAACAATCGGCACAACGATGGGAAACTGGAGTAAATATACCCTCTGCTGAAAATCTTGTTAAAATTGCTAATTACTTCGACGTCTCACTTGATTACTTAGTAGGGAGAACGGACAAACCCGAAGTTAATAAATAATAATCGCCCCCCGGAATTAAATCTCGGGGGACGAGTGTTTGTAGAGTCTAATTTGTTTCTATTGAGAGTTCATACAATTCGTGAGGGGCTAAATCCTGCCCCCCTTGCCACTCGACTGTATTACCGCTAAGACGGACGGTTTTAAAATACTGTTCGTCTTTTAGCTTGCCGTACCAATCACCATCGATATATGGGAGCACATCAAAAACTTTTTTCTCATTCGTATCGTATTTGAGATATAGCTGATAGTTTGGCAGGGGTTTTACTTCGATTATTCTAGGTTGCAACATTGATATCCCCTCCTAGCGCAACGGTTCAATTTTGAAAAACCCGCGTCCTTCTGACAATAGTTTCCAATCCGCTTCTAAATCTTCTCTGTGGATTTCTGCCCACGCTATAACCAGCTTTAGTTTCTTTTTTGGGATACTACCTTCTAAGACATCTCCGTCAAAAGAAATAGCAACCTCTTCGCCTTGGTATTCAGCGTGAAAATGCGGCATATTATGTCGCTCGCCCTTTTCGCGATACCATTGTAATGATTATTCCATAAAAAACACTCAAAGTAGGCAATCTATATTCCTCCTCCAGCTTGTATATTTATTTTACTCCCGCCTATCGCTTTTGTCAAGCCGTTTTGTTACAAACATCTTCCCAAATTCCCCCTTGTAATCTTTCCCTCTTGCGTGTATAATACACTCAAGATTTATTGATTACGAGGTCATTATGCTTGATAAGCTGAAACAAATTGAACTGCGCTATATCGAACTGGAAGCACAGCTCTCAGATGGCGAGGTGTATTCCGACCCGTCGAAGATGGCAAAACTTCTAAAGGAACAAAAGGAACTGTTCCCTTATGCCCAAGCCGCGCGTGATATAGAGCGGCTCATCGAGCGGGAAAAAGAGGCTCTCTCTCTGATAGATGGGCGCGACCCCGAGATGCGCGAGCTTGCACGCGAGGAGCTATTCGATGTGCGCGAACAGCTTGAGACGCTGTACGCCGAAGCGCAAATTTTATTACTACCCAAAGACCCGAATGATGATAAAAACGTTATTTTAGAGATTCGCGGCGGCGCGGGCGGCGAAGAGGCCGCCCTATTTGCCGGTACGCTTTTGCGCATGTACACGATGTACGCCGAGCGCAAACGCTGGAAGCTGGAGATTTTGAACATAAACGAAACCGAGCTGGGTGGCATTAAAGAGGCCAGCGCCATGATAGAGGGGCACGGAGCCTACGCCCGTCTTAAATACGAGAGCGGAGTCCACAGGGTCCAGCGTGTACCCGATACCGAGGCGTCGGGGCGTATCCACACCTCGACCGTAACCGTCGCCGTACTGCCCGAAGCCGAAGAGGTTGACATCGAAATAAACCCCGCTGATTTGAAGGTTGATACTTTCCGTGCCGGTGGAGCGGGCGGCCAGCACGTAAACAAAACCGAATCGGCAATCAGAATAACTCATATGCCTTCCGGTGTTGTAGTCGAATGTCAGGATGAGCGCAGCCAGCATAAAAACCGCGACAGGGCCATGAAGATCCTGCGCTCGAAACTTTTAGAGGCAAAGATCATCGAACAGGAGCAGGCTCTTGCTAAAGAGCGCAAAAGCCAAGTCGGCACAGGTGACCGTAACGAGCGTATCCGCACCTATAATTTTCCTCAGGGGCGCATGTCCGACCACAGAATAAATCTCACGCTTTATAAATTGGGCGCTATCGTCGACGGCGACTTAGACGAGACGGTCGACTCGCTGGCAAGCGCGGCACAGGCGGAGCTTTTGTCAGTTAACAACGAACAGTTAACAACGAACAGTTAACAAGAGAATGGAGACATTATTACTTTCATCCAACGATATACAAACAGCGGCGGAGTTGCTCAGACAGGGTGAGCTTGTGGCGGTACCGACCGAAACAGTATACGGTCTTGCCGCCAATGCTCTCAGCCCCGATGCCGTAAAAAAGATTTTCACCGCGAAAGGCCGCCCGCAGGATAACCCGCTGATTGTTCACATTGCGGACAGGCAACAGGTTTTTGACTTGGCTACACACGTGCCAGACATAGCCGTAAAGCTGATGGACGCGTGCTGGCCTGGCGCGCTGACCATGGTGTTTAACGCGGCGAATTGTGTACCGTGCGTAGTGACCGCCGGTCTGCCGACAGTTGCCGTGCGCTACCCTAGCCACCCCATAATGCTTGAAATTATAAGGGCGGCAGGCGTGCCGCTGGCCGCGCCGTCTGGCAACCGTTCGGGTTTCCCAAGCCCAACGCGCGCAAGTCATGTGCTGGACGACTTAGACGGCAGAATTGCCGCAGTCGTGGACGGCGGCTCGTGCGACATCGGAGTTGAGTCTACGGTGCTGGACGTATCCGGCGATAGGCCGTGTATACTAAGACTTGGAGGAGTAGGACAAGCTGATATAGAGCGTGTACTGGGTATAAATCTCTCGGTCGATATACACTCTAAAGAAAAACCCCGTTCACCCGGACAGAAGTACAGGCATTACGCACCCGCGAAGCCGCTAACGGTTGTGCCGCAGCCTGCCCTCGCCGAAATGGGAATCGTTGTTATCTGCCCTGAGGAATACGCGCATATGTATATTAACTCTATAGTATACGGACAATTGTTAAAGCCGGAATCTCTGGCACGCGGGCTGTACGCCGCGCTCAGAGAAGCGGACAAAACAGACGCGGACGGAATCATCGCCGTCTGCCCCGAGGGTGAAGAATTTGACGCGATACGAGACAGGCTTTACCGCGCAGTTCAGGAGCACAAATTATGAAAATCATCGGTATGACAGGCCCCAGCGGGTCGGGTAAGACGTGTGCGCTGAAACACCTGGAACAAAAGGGCGTTAAAGTCATAGACGCAGACTACATGTATCATGAATTGCTTAGACACAATTTACCTATGCTGGATGCCATCAAGGCGCGGTTCGGCATTACAGACAGAAAACAGCTGGGTGAAATTGTTTTTGCCGACAATAAGGCGTTGGGTGAATTGGAGCGCATAACGCACCCGTTTGTAATTGACGAAATCAAATATCGGTTGGATACTTATCGTAGCTTGCATGTTGATATGGCCGCTATCGAGGCTATCGCGCTTTTTGAGAGTGAGCTTGCAAGTTTATGTGACGGAATAATCTTGATAACCGCCGACCGCGATAAGCTAGTCGATAGGATAACTGCCCGTGACAGCGTTTCCCGCGAATACGCAGAGGCAAGACTTAATAATCGTATTTTTAGTAATAAAGCGACGTTTGTTATCCATAACAACGGCGATATTGCTAATTTGTACTCACAAATAGATGAAATATATACGGAGGTAATACTATGAAAAAGGAAACCCGTGATGAACGCTGTAAGCGATTGTTCTACAACTCCAAAAGCGCTTTCGACCAGCTTAGCAACGGCGACATTGACGCAATCGAAAACCTCTCGTCGGCGTATAAGGATTTTATTGACTCCAGTAAAACCGAGCGCGAATGTATCGAGAATTCCCGCAGCATGGCCGAGCAATGGGGCTTTAAGCCTTATTGCCGAGGCATGGATATAAAACCGGGCGATAAAATCTATACCGAGGATAACAACAAAAACATCATTTTGGCGGTCATTGGGAAATCCTCTCTTGCCGATGGGCTTAGGATAATGGCCGCCCACTGCGATTCTCCAAGGCTTGACTTAAAACCCAACCCTCTTTACGAAGATGATGGCCAAGCGTTTTTTAAAACACATTACTACGGAGGTGTAAAAAAATACCATTGGCTGGCAATGCCGCTAGAACTGCGCGGCGTTATTACAAGGAGCGATGGTACGCTTGTAGAGGTTCAGGTGGGCGCCGACCCGTATGACCCCGTACTTGTAATAAACGATCTGTTGCCGCACCTGTCCGCCGATATGAATAAAAAGACGATCGGTGAAGGGTTTATCGGCGAGAGCATGAACGTACTTTTGGGCATAAAGCCCGACCCGGAAGAAGGCGAAAACAGGATAAAGCTTGCGATCATGTCTTGGCTTAATGAAAAATACGACATTGTCGAAGAGGATTTCCTCACTGCAGAATTATCTCTTGTACCGGCGCTTAACGCCCGCGACGTAGGATTTGACCGCTCGATGATCGGCGCGTATGGACATGATGACCGCTGCTGTTCATTTGCGGGACTTCAGGCGATACTTGAGACTGAACAACCGCAATACACCGCCGTCTGTGTAATAGTCGACAAAGAGGAAATCGGCTCCGAGGGAGTCTCCGGTATGAAGTCGCGCCATTTTGACACTTTTATAGAAGATATCTGCCGTGCACAGGGCGTCGAACTCAGCCATTGTTACGCAAAAAGCTTATGTCTCTCGGGTGACGTGTGCAATGCATATGACCCCAACTATCCCGAGCCGCATGACAAACGTAACAACGCGAAAATCGGCTATGGATTGGGTGTGTTCAAGTATACCGGACGCGCAGGCAAGGCGGGTGCATCGGATGCGTCGTGCGAGGTTATGACCCGTACACGCAAGCTCTTAGACAAGGCTAAAGTCAAATGGCAGGTCGGCGAACTGGGCAAAGTCGATCAGGGCGGCGGCGGCACTGTCGCCATGTTTATCGCCCAGCGCAATATAGAGGTTGTGGACGTGGGCATTCCCGTTTTAAGTATGCATGCCCCGTTCGAGGTTATAGCCAAGGTTGACTTGTTCATGTGCTACAAAGCCTATTACGCGCTATTCAACGAGGTGTAGTCTCAAGTTAGTTTCAATAGAAAATAATCGTCTTATCATTCCTTGCCGCGCGATAAGATGAGTTTGCTTAACTTTATGCCGGTGCGCGGCGGCGGAATGGACGTTTAATATGATAACTCTTAACAACATTTCCAAGACATACGCGCGCGGCGGCGTAAAAGCCGTGGATAATATCGACCTGAATGTTAAGCGCGGCGAGATATTTGGGTTTCTCGGCCCCAACGGTGCGGGGAAGTCAACGACCATCAGAATGATAACGGGCATTTTACAGCCCACCGAGGGCACTATTTTTATTGACGGCATAAACCTCGCCGAAAGCCCCGAAGAGTGCAAGGCTAAAATCGGTTATGTGCCGGATAATCACGAGATATTTGAACGTCTGTCAGGCATGGAGTATCTCAACTTTATCGGTGACGTTTACGGCGTATCGACCCCTGCCCGCAAGGCACGCCTGAAAAAGTTTCTCGATATGTTCGAGCTTAGTGACGCGGCCGGCAGCCTGATACGTTCATACAGCCGCGGCATGAAACAAAAACTATTGCTTATCGGCGCGCTGCTGCACAGTCCCCCATTGTGGATACTCGACGAGCCGATGGTCGGACTTGACCCAAAATCCGCCCTGCGCCTTAAAGAACAGATGCGCGAGCACTGCGACGCGGGCAACGCCGTGTTCTTCTCCACGCATGTGCTTGAGGTCGCCGAGCGGTTATGCGACAGGATCGGCATAATCAGCGGCGGACGATTAGCGGCGGTCGGTACGATGGACGAACTGCGCTCGGGCAAAGATGACGACACGCTCGAAAAGTTGTTCTTCGAATTGACTGACGACGGAGGCGAAGGGCTATGACGCTAGTAAAGCAATGTCTGCTGCTATTCTGGATACAAATCAAAATGCGGCTGGGCTTTTCCGCGATGAAATATTACCGCAAGCACGATAAAAAGAAATTCAACATGAACATATTTATAGCAATATCCGTTATATGGGCTATAATTGCAACGCTATTTTTATACGGCACTATGTACCGCGCCATTGTGGTAGAAGCTATCAGTTTAGGCTTGGGCAGCCTGATGCTCGCCGCGACGATACTGGCGGCGATGGCTATGGCGTTGTTTTTCGGGACATTCCAGCTCAACGCCACGGTATTCAACGCCAAGGACGTGGAGTGGTACGCGCATATGCCGATAAAGCCAGAGGCTATCTTTTTCTCAAAATTCGGTGTGGTATATTTAATCGAACTGGCAATCTCGGCGTTTATCATGGTACCCGCATATGTGTTCTATGCCGTTGAAATAAGCGCCGGCATAGGGTTCTGGCTTGTAGCTGTATTGTCATTACCGTTCGTGCCGGTTATTCCGCTGGCGCTGTCCGCACTGTTGGCGCTGCCGCTGTCAAAGCTTGCGTCAAAGTTTCGCAACCGCGAACTGATAACGACTGTCCTGATGGTCGTATTTGTCCTTGGACTCACATTCGGCAGCATGATGCTCTCCGTCTCGATCGGAAACGTTGCTGAGGGCGACACATCCATAATCGCGAATATGTTTACAGATGCCGAGCCTATGCTCAGACTTATGACATCCATATTCCCGCCCGCCATGTGGCTTGCGCTCGGACTTACATTCGCCGCCGATGCGGCGATCTCGCTTCTGCTATTCTTCGGCGTATCTATCGCGATAACTTTTCTGACAGTTTACCTCGCGGGCAAATTCTATTACGCGGGCGTTTTGGCAATACTTGAGACCCCGCCCTCAAGAAAGAAAAAAAGCGGCAAAATCCACAAAACCAGCATAAAGGCTGAAAGTCCGCTTTTCGCGCTGGCCCGCTCGGATTTCAAACAGATTTTACGCACGCCCATATACGCCCTGAACTCATTTACAGGTATGTTCATCGGGCTTATAGTATTCATCCTGCCTCTCGCCATGGGCTCCGAATGGACTTCTTTTAAGGCAAGTATCGTCACAGGCATCATAAACTCCGATCCCGCGCTATTATTGGCTGCAATGACACTGGCAGGGGCGGCGGCAGGACTTATCAACCCTGCCGCGAGTACGGCATTTTCGCGTGACGGGCGCGCTGTCTGGCTCGTACAGACCATACCAGTGCCGCCTAAAGTACAGGTGATGGCAAAGGTTCTAAGCGCGACCACAGTCGCCTGTATCAGTGCCGTAGCGATATATGTGTGTGTGTGTATCGTATTCCCGCAGCTTATCCCGTTTGCCATCATGGGCTTAATTCCGGCAATATTCATCGTGGTGTCGACATCTTCGATGTCCATGATACCGGATATTATTAATCCTAAGTTCAAATGGGACAACGAGGCCGAAGCGATAAAACAGAATATGAATACCCTCTGGGGTATGCTCACCTCCTTGCCCGCCACATTGATAATGCTGGGTATTCTCGCTGTGATCGCGTTCTCCGGCACGAACCTTACTCTTTCGCTGATAGTGCTGCTTGTTATATCCGCGGGGCTTGCGTACGGTGGTTTATACATCGCCAACCGGATCGCCGAACCTCGGTTTAAGAGAAGGGGAGAGAAATTATAATATGATTATTATATATTTCTCCGGTACGGGCAACTCGAAATACATCGCCGAGCTATTCGGCCTACACATGAATGCCAAATGCCACTCCATTGAGGAAAGCGTTGACTTTAACAAGCTGATAGAAGCCGAAGAGGTCGTCGGCTTCTGTTATCCGATATATGGTTCAAGAGTACCTAGAATCATGCGCGAATTTGTCGGCAGGCATATGAGTGCGCTGAAAGACAAAAAGCTGATAATCTTCTGTACTCAGATGCTATTCTCAGGTGATGGCGCAAGGGTGTTTACCGACATGTTCCCGCGTGACTATATTAAAGTAATATACGCCGAGCATTTCTTAATGCCGAACAATGTAGGCAACCTCCTTTTCTTACCTGTAGCAGATGATAGAGAAGTAAAGAGATATATGATGCGAGCGAAGTACAAAATGCGGTCTGTATGCCGCGATATCAAGAGCGGGATTATCAAAAAACGTGGATTTAACATTGTATCCCGTACGTTGGGATTGCCTCAGGGTGTCTTTATGCCCGCTTTCGAGAGAATGACGCGCGGATCAGTCAGAATTAACAGCGATTGTACACGGTGCGGTGTATGCGTTGATATTTGCCCAACGGACAACTTATCTTTTGAAAGCGGGAAGATAGTGCATGAGCATAAGTGCATCGCCTGCTATCGCTGTGTAAACAAATGCCCCGAAAAAGCAATCACTACAGTCTTTCATGGTAAGGTGAGAAAACAATATAAGGGGATATAGATTTTGCTTGCATTACATATAAGAATAGTTTATAATTATGTATAATGATTATATTTTATTGTGTTTTGGCAAGGAGATTAATAACTTGAAAAGATTTACCCAACTAACGGCATGTCTGATGGCTGTT
>Ga0123353_10004215_pt1 | contig 18464 bp, 10 predicted proteins | sample TergutLab28metaG_3_FD_92763 | JGI IMG/M metagenome (GOLD analysis project Ga0123353, IMG submission 92763) | Labiotermes labralis P3 segment gut microbial communities from Petit-Saut dam, French Guiana - Lab288 P3 | ecosystem: Host-associated > Arthropoda: Insects > Digestive system > Gut ... | reverse complement strand
TCTATCAGTTACCAGTAATACGTAGAAGAAAAGTACAGCCTTTACTTTTAGTTTTCCATGCAACCTAGTCATACTGGAACAGTCATTAATTTTAATTGATATTTTGCTTAAGGGTAGGCACACATACTACTTGGCTTCGTACATATCTGACATAAATAACTGAAATTTCAGGAAGGCACAGAGAAGCTGCATATAGACAAAGAAGGGAAATTATAAACATATGAAATTATGATGCCAGCTTTACACTTATGGCTATATGGAACCTTTTAACCTAGAACCTACAGCTTTCCTAGAGTGAAGCATACAGAAATTAGAATCAACCAGACATTTTTCAATGTGCCCACCATTGCCTGCTTGCTGACGCAGGTCTCAATAAGCAAATTCATTCATTACACACGGAATTTGTCAGGAAGTTGGCAGCTGTAGGCTGTTAAGTGATTTTTGTCACAGGGAAATCAGGACAGGCCAGATCTGGGTGTTCCTCCTACCTTTCACTAAACAGTGCAGCCAGGCAGAGTGTGAAAATAAACATCACCCTTATCCAGTGCCACTGTAATGAGGTAGGGAGACAGGAGGGAAATATGCCTACAACTGTAACACCATTTTCTTTACACACTGTTAACTTGATCACGTCTGTTTCTTTACAGTGTATTTAATGATGCTGTGAGCTCAGACAATACAGCAACAAATGGTAGGATAATTGGTGAATAATGAGCTGAAAAAGGGTGTGGTGAGAGGAGTCATGTTCTAGTATTGGGTAGTATCCCAGAATTTGCCTGTAGTACTGAGAAAAGGCATGAAAAACCTGCAAAGATACCCCAACTCTGGAATCAAATCCAAGACTTTCTGAATATGAAGACAAGCACTAAGCAATGAAAACAAGAGGTTTTCCTTGTACTTCATCTAATGATTCAAACTGACATCCATTCAAACTAACGTTCAATTTTGGGAACAACAAAAAGTCACTGGAGAGGGATCAGAGCTGTGCGGTGGCTAAGGAACAGATGGGTTTTGCTGTTTGTGAGAAACTTCTGACACTGTAGTTGCAGCAGCACTGTCACATTGAAGAAAGCGGCCATGTTGCTACTGAAGCTCCAGTCGTTTGTTTTGAACTTCTCAAAGAAGCCATGAAACACTAAGAATTCTAGAGTCACTGTTTGACTTCTAGGAATGAACTCATAATGCACCGTACTTTGACAGTCAAACCAATGAACATGGTCTTCATATTTGATTTGCTCTGATGTTTTTTTTGTTTTGTGTTGAATATGATTTTGAGTTCCACTCTGAAGACTGGTGCTTCAATTCCATAGCAGTCTTCCTACTTTGTATGTGCCATTCAATTAACAACATTTTATAAAGTGTCAATGCACACTTTCTTTAAACTGAATAACTGTCTTTACTCAACAACAAAAATGTAAGAATCAAATGTAAAACCAGCAACAGATCCAAGCAGTTTACTAAACCATGGCCAACATGTGATTTTAAAGACAAGCTGCACACACAGTCTGAGACCTTTTTGAAAAGACCTTATAAACAAGCAATAACTATAGGAAGAAGAAACTGATCACATACTGGGCCAAACTGGCTTTCAAAATCTCTGTTTTGTGCACTGATGAGTAAGGCCATCACAGTCCCCTACACCCTGAACTTGTTGCAATAACCACTCATTAAGGACATGCTGCCAATTGCCATCCTGTGCTTATGTTTACAACTACCAGAAAGCAGTTAACACAAAATGATAAAACAAACATTTTCTATTGTGTACAGACCAAGAAACTGCACTATGTAAGCAAAAGCCACCACATAGCTACAATCATTGCAGTCTGGTACAGACTTGTGACCATGATCACATTATCCTATATATATGGTCCAAAAAGCAGCAACATGCAGGCAGGCTTCCACAACCAAGCAATGTAACTAAATGTACACTAACCATAAATACGTCATCATCTCCCACATCTGCATTGTAATTGTGAAGTGGTGACATTTCCGAAAGACCTGAAATGAATAACACTGTGGTTTACTATCAGTACACTGCCAATGTAGGCCCCTCCATCAAGAAGTAAAGTCTGCCCAAATAAGTCACAATGTGAAATGTACCTTTAGGGAGCCAATGTGTCCGCAGAAGAACATCAATAACACAGACTCCACCATGCTGATACTTTCATTCGTATGGTCTATTGTATCTATGAATCTCCCAGAAAATTACATGGATATCCTACAAGTACATTAAAATACATGGTGTTTCAGTCAATGACTGTCAGTTTTGGTTGAAAGATACACTACAGAGAAAGTACACAGCTCGATGTAAGTGGTAGTGCCATAATCATAATACATTAGTATTTTTTCCATACTTGGCAACACTTGCCACTGTGACGTCATTCAAAATGGCTCTGCCACTAAGACAGAGCAGAAAACTCGAAATGTGGAATGGTTTCTGCAAACAAATTCAATTGTCACAGTCCAGTGCTGATTCAAAAACCAGTACAAGTGCAAGGAAGCACCAGCAAGGAATATGGTGAAGACGTTGATGGAGCAGTTTCGCGCAACTGGGAATGTGACAGGCAAGAAAATAGGTGGGAGCAAGCCACGTGTTAGCACGCCAGACACTGTTGGGACCATTCATGTGAGTGTGGCCTCATCTCCAATGTGGAAGTCTGCGCGACAGCCGCAGAAAATGAGGTATCACCCCCGACAGCATGGTGCATACTTCAAACCGATCTACACATGCATCCGTACAAGATCCATGTCTTCCAGTCTCTGACAACTGCGTACCCAGAAAAGCGGACAGGGTTTGGTGAGGAATTCGGTGATCACTAGCAGCAGAACCCTCACACTCTTCCTCTGGGGTTATCTGAAGGAAAAAGTGTTCAGCAGCGCTCCCTGAACTCTGCCTGCACTGAAGGAGAGGATCAAGTTGTTCACAGATCACAAGAGGAATGCTCACTCATGTTGTACGGAACTTGTATTACATCTTCAAGCAGTTCGAGAGTCCCAAGAGGCTCACATCGAGCATGTCATCCACAATGCTACCCATGTGTGAAATTCTAATCCTTGTTTGTTACTTTGACACTGTTTTCATATAATTAAATTTGCTATGACAAATGCACTGTTAAGTTGAAAGTGACAGTAATTGACTGAAACACCCTGTACTGTTACAAGCAAAGCTTGATAATTTAATGGTTAAAATGTCATTACAGGCACATACAAACTTCATCTTTAGCTTAAAAAAAGATGTCTACAAGAAACACAAACTATATAAAATTTGAAGCTTTCATGCCAGTTGTAAATAATAATAAACTTCTCCCTCCATCACTTGTCAGTATGAAATGAATTTTCAAAGTTTTGGAGACTTCCACTGTATCCATCCAAACAGAATGATCAATCCTTCACGAGGGCAGAGACAGTCTCCACAGTACTGGAAGTTCATCTAATAATTACACAACAAACTGCCTAAGAAAACTTTCATTAACCTTTAGCAGATGAACAGGATGATGCTGTCCCATTAAATGTACAACCCTTACATCCCAAAAGGAAAACACTGTCCAACTTCAGTGGAAAACTGGGATTTAAAAAGTAGCATGCTTAAAGTTAAATATACATTGCTTTTAATTTTGGATGTACTCTACATGAAAACTGTTTACTGAGAATACATACCCTGGTTTGCATTATCATTGGCCTTAGGAAGCATAAACAAGGCAACAGTGCAGTTTCTGGAGCTGTACACTGCCTGAGAAAAGTGAAATGAGAATATGGCAACATTTCAGTGCCTCTGGCCCTTTCAAGACCAACCCACAGTTGCTACTTAAGAAGAATGAATGGCACACTGTTAATGAACTCATTTATGAATGTTTAAATTAAATTCCAGAAGGTGTAATGGGTTCAAAGAACATAAACATGAAAACACAACACACTCAGGCACTAATACGCAAGGAAGAGAGCTTTTCAGATAGCATCTGCATTGCTGGTATCTACGTCCATGGCATGATGCCTCAGATTTAAGGTTCTCTCAACTGTATTAATATAACAGTCTTCTGGGATGTGACACCATGTAGTTTGCTAAACTGGTATTAACACTTTGGAGAAACCAACTTCCTTCATATTCAGTGCAGAAGATGGAGAAAGTAAGTTCCTTCAAAATGCTGCTAACTTTCTTTCAAACAACACAGTGCCACATCCCTCATCTTAATGATGATGTCTGTACTGGATCAGACAAAGACACTCTCTGTCAGTTCTATTACCAAACTTCTAGATGGAATACCCTGAAAGAACCAAAACATTAAGACAACACATACAAAGGGAGTTACCACATACAACTTGCTAAATTTAAAAACTATTCAGCAAGTCAGCCGTAACCAGATTTTAAGATTTGTTCCCAAGTATGAATGTCCTTTTTCAACATATTCTGAACAAAATCACAAATGAAATAATTTTTTGTGTCCAATGACTGAGGATCACATATCTGGAAAATTTACATTTTGATATTACACATACAAGGTTATTTTTGCTGCTTTCTTTTTTACTGACAAGTATGGCTACAGAAGTTTTTATCTGTTCTGTTAATACAGGATGAATTTCAATAATTAAAACAACCATGAACAAATTTCCGCTCCAGAACCGCCAACATTCAGAATGTACTTATGTTGCCATAAGTTTAATTCTAGAAACAGGATTCTGTCAACCTTACGCATTTCCCACATGATACCAATGTCAGTTGTGAAATGACAAATACTGGAACTGTGAGTCCCTTTAATGCTCTGTCCAAAATGTACAAATCAGCTTAAACCTAAACCTTGAGAATTAAGATTATGTCAAATTACATTCAGTTTTATCAGTGTGTGCGCGTGTGTGTCAATACTCACCCCATCATCCAACGGCATGCAAGAAAGAAAAGCACAGAGCATTAGAAACAGGAAGCCTTGCTTACATACATGTCTAGTCTTTTAATTATGTACACATGCATTACAGTGTGACATTAAGTTAGTATACATGCTACAACATAACAGTGCCATGAACATCAGTTCATCCACTTTGAAAATATTCTACAAGTTTTTTTAAATTTCAGCCCACACTCCACAATTTTAATAGGACTTTCTTTCTTGGAAAGCTACCTGGCACTGCACATGAAATTTCAATTAGCTCTGAACAAAAAAGGCTGCTGTATTTGTTCTGGGGAGGAGGAGGAGGAAAAGAAGAAGATACCTAAAATGAAGAATGTTGTGTCACTGGAAGTCTGCTATAAATGACAGCTTACATTAAATGTTTTCATATGCCCTCTTGCACAGATTTTAATTCTTCTGACTGTCCAGTGTGCAATACTTTGGCAACCCTTCAGTTTTAATACCATATAAAGGAATTAGTTCTTAGATTTCATGAAAACATGGTACATGTTCCAGTAGTAATTAGAGTTTCAATTATTATCTCTATGGTACACTGTCATACAGAGTGTAAGTCCTTACGAAACTTAATTGTGTTCTGCTGGTTCATAATTCCGTAATGGCTAGGGAACAGTGAAGATTTCTGTCAGTGATGATGAATTTTTATGCTGCACTAATTAGTATAAGTTATAAATCTACATATTCTATATGCAGAACTTCCAATGGAAGAATTGCTTTAAGAAGTCTGCAACATATTTCAAGGAAGGCTAACATTACTTATATAACACAACAAACTCTCTTACTGGTAGGTCTGTTGCTGAGGCTGTTCAAAAACAGCCAAGTTGTTTCATAAATCAGAGGTAATGAAAATAACATATTTAGCATAATTGTGCAGTCTGTTATTTACATGAGATCACCCACAAGGCATCAGTTACCGTAATCCTAAGTACTTGGGTGCTGTGTTTTTAAGTTTAAGTTTATCCAGTATCTGTGTGAGTCACTGTAATTGTTTTCCACTTTACAATAAATCATCTTTTCTCTTCACTCAAGAGACTGGATAGCATACCTGGAAAAATGACTATGCCACAGGCTGGAAAACCAATGAAATGTGGCCCTATTCCTGACACAGGCATGGCATTGCTCTGTTCACCAAAGTGTCCAGAATTGCTCTTGAATCATCCCACCCTCCCATTCAATAGGTGCCAGGAGCTCTTCCCCAGCAAAGTGACCAGAGCACAAGGCTGACCATGCATGTCTATTACAGCTACACCTCCAGCCCTACATATGCCTTGACAGCATTACAGCATGGTGCTTGATTCTGCCCAAGAACATTACCGTTACCACTTCATTCGACTGGCACCTTTAAATGTAGGTGAATTACTGACTCACTCACTCCTGACCTATGCAAACAACCTGGCAGAGCAGACCTAGGTACATGCTAGCATCATGGACAGCATTTTCAGACCCTCATGTAATACACTGATAAGAATTACCTTGGCTGAGAAGAATGAAGTGCTATACATGACAATCTTAGTTTGGATAGCACTGTTCAGACCACAATGTTCCCAGAAATTTTTATGGGAAGAAAAGTTTAGATGGTAATTGAAAGATGTTCTTGGCCATTACAGAACTATATTCTGGATTGTCAGAATTCAGTTATTTTAAGGACTTACAATTTTGTCATATTTAATAAGATGTTAATATAACTATCATTTTACACATTTAACAAAACTTTCCAGAATATGCAATGAACATGAACCAAATACAATTTCAAGGCACTTTTTTTTTAAATACAGGTTTATAAAAATCATATTTATGGAATGAAGTACATAAAAAAAAACAAGACAGGCCATTTTTTATGTTTTGCTGACCATGCATCTCAGTATATTTATCTCAGTAATTAACCAACTTGATGCACAAAATTTTGTTTTACAATAAGTTTTATTTCAGGCCTCTACATGTTTCTAGCACCATGTGCTCATCATGAGGAGGTCAAAATTGTATTATACGGCCACCTATAGGTGTGATGATACCAGAGGCCGTATAATACAATTTTGACCTCCTGATGATGAGCACATGGTGCTAGAAACATGTACAGGCATGAAATAAAACTTATTGTAAAACAAAATTTTGTGTATCAAGTTGGTTAATTATGAAGATAAAGACAGGCAATGTACATATAACATAACATTATGGCACATTCCCCTAATGTTTATACCTCTTCAGCTCTCCTAACAGCCTGGTATCACTTCACTCAAGGACAAAAATCCGTCCAGGTGGAATCAAGCTGATATGTGCAGACATATGGATGGATGGGCGGATATTACAAAGCTAATAAGTTCTTTCTGCAAGTATGCAACTGCCTAACAAATCAAGGTATGTGCAGCTACTCTTTACTGAGCTAAGATTATATATCATACACAAGAGATATTTTTATTTGGGTTTTATTTAAAATTTGTGTCAACTGCCAAGATTAGACAACATGAATGCTAGACAACTCAATATATATGAGTATGGAACATTGGTGGAATGGCTATGACAATGGAACTTTCAGGAAAATCTATCCCAGTGTCACTTTGTTCACCACAAACCTCACATAGCCCGCACCAAGATCAATACTGCGCCACTGTAGTGAGAAGCTGGAGACTAACCACTTGTACTATGACACAGTCTAAGTTATGCTGAGGAAATCATTGTGAGCAATATATTTTTAATGGGATGAAAAATGTAGTTGTCTCTCTGACCAGACCTGAGTATGAAGTACATTAAAAGTAAAGCTGTCCCTGCAAATGCCATGAAGCTAACTGAGACAGTGGAGTTACAGTTCCCCTCATTCTTTACCTTGGAACTGGATGGAGGTGAGTGGTCAGCCTCACAGCCTGGCCACTTTAGCAATCAGCAAAGAACTGCTGGTACCTACTAAACAGCAGTCTGGGTAGGCCCCAAAGACAGTCTGGATAGACAGTGGTATTAACACTGCTTAAATGTAACAGATGCACTTAATGGGTTAACACATTACATATGACAGAATCTTCTACATCAGATAAAGAGAATAAACTAAAATGGTGAATCTGATAAGACACGTAATGTAAATAAATGACGTTTATGTTACCTTTGTTTCTGTAACTGACTAATCAATGCCTATTGCTGCTGAGGCATGGACATCTGGTGTACAAACAACTAGCAGGCAGCAACTTTTGTGAGCAGTGGGGAAGGGGTCAATCTGATGCACTTAATGAGTTAATGTGGTATGTGAGGTGAGGAACCAGGTGCCTATCAGCAGTTTTGTGTACTAAAATTGAAACTCTGCCACTTACCACAGCAACCACTTGTCTAAGACTCGTATCCTATTACCATATACAATGTTTAACAAAACCTGGGAACCCCACTACTGTTGTGTTGCAAAGAATTTTTGATACAGCAACAACATACTTCAGGAGGACTTACTGAATGTAGCAGTAAAACTCTACATATGCTTAACATCAGCATTAGCAACATTTGTGTGTGTCCAACTCGCATTTTAGGTTCAGTCATCCCACTGGCTAGACAGCAAACTAAATTCCACAGCCATGACAGTCATGGTAGTGAATGAAAACCACAGATACTGCCATGAATCAAACCACATCCACTCAGTAAATGATGGCTAAGCTCTTAAGTTTCTTTGTTATATCATACAAGGAACTATAAGCGAAAATCTTATGACAAATACACATTCCCAATGACCGTACAAGAGGTTACTGAAACTTTATGACAATCACATTCCTGACAACCCTTAAAAAAGTGCATATGTAGCATTAATAAACTGCATACAAATTGTATAGAAATAATGAAGGTACTTGTTTATTACAGATAGTTTATAAACAGTTCACAAACCGCTGTTCTATTCCATAGCACACTTTGGCCGCATAATAATCGCTTGATGTATTAAATGGTTGCCAAGCAAGAATACAAAGATGGATATAGAGATATGGAGGAAGAAATGAGAATCACTGCACAAAAAAATTTTCTACATGAACCAGACTGCCTGGTCACTAAAATACAACAGCAGTATCAAAACTGAACAACAGATGATTGAAGCCAGGGCCTTCTTTCTAGTTGAAAACAACAGAATGGAGTTTTGACACCTTGTTTCATGAATTAAATGGTATGTTTTGATAAACACAAAAAATAACTCTGAAGACCAATTTGTATTAACTGTGTGAAAAACTACTGTAGCAATGATGTCTGCAGCAAATCTACCAAAACATATAGCAAAGTGTGCAAAACCCAGAGCAGACAGAGAGTAAGGAGAAGCTTCACACCAAAGTTCCTGATGAGTCTCAATGTTCAGTGAAACTGCAACACAACCACTAGGCAGTGCTACTCTTCTACCACTCTGCTTCACAAAACACTCGCTGTTCCAAATACTGTTATGGCAATGGAGGCCTGGCTGTCAGGGTACTAAAGCTGAAGGTGTGGGTGAAATCACTTAAGATGCCACGTGGGCAGATTCTAAACAGCTGATGGCAGTGGATGATATTAGGCCATGGGCCACATGCAGTGCCAATTTCTCATACAATGTTTTCAAGTTTTCACTCATCTGTGTTGCATCCTGTTATTCTTTTAAGCATACGGTGAACAGTTTCAATATATACTGAAGTTCTAGCTCACTCTGCAATCAAGACCAATGGTCAGCAATGTTTTCATACACAGCTGTCTTTTAAATAAATCTTACAACATTCATTCCATGACTAACCAAACTTTCCAAACTGGTGTGCTTGGCTTTGTGGGGTCTGACGTATTTCCTTGCAATACAACTGTGATGGAAGCTGCTACAAAAAAGGCAACAGATTATTTTTTTCTTTATCTCCCAGCCTGAACAATGGATACTTGATGAAGAAACTAAGACTGCAGAATCAAATGAAACTTCTTCAGCAACCACATCATTGTGTCAAGAAGAGCACAATATAACTTGCCCTTATGCTCTCCTTTGAAACAAATATATGATTTTTGCCAGAAGTACAAATGGGTATCTGGTGGGGGACGGGGGATGTTTGTATTGTGCCACATTTAAGAGTTGAGTAGAAAATGGGATAAAAACATCTAAAATGCGGGCAACTTACATCTACATATGTGACCAACTGCAAAAGCAACCTTAAATGTGTGCGTGGAATTATTTTACCATCAAGAAAGTTCATTCCATAAAGCTACTGTTGAATTAGTAGGAGCTCAGAAGGAAATGCTGCAAAATGTATAAATGTAGTCACTGTCTCTTGGTAAATATATAAGAACCAAGGTATTTCAAATGGCACATAAAGTTGCAAAAAAACAACCCATCAATAAAAGAGAAGATACGGTTGATGTGCAAAACAATACTGGTATCAACATGGGTCACATATTTCAGTCTACCAACTCCTGCAGCAATACTGTCTATCACATAGCTTGTGAAATGAGAAGTAACATGTTCAAAACAATTGATTTCTCAAGGCAAAATCTCCTCTATCACTGATAAATCTACCAAAAATGTAAAGGCTGTCAAATAAAATGCCAAGCAGGCACTGAGGGGAGGTAGAGGTACAGCTGTACCCATACTGAACCTCAGTGTTCAAAGGGAGGTGGGCTGTGAATATCAAGCCCCTGAGGCGCATTACCCCTGCAAAATACCCAATACCCATTGACAAATCGATCAACCCCAATAATAAATCTACACTGTCTTTGCATGTACATGTATTTACTACAGAATGTGAAATAAGTGCAGCAGAAAATTTGTCTCCTGATGTGAGAGAACATAACTTCAAAGAAAACATGATTTTTAACTCACTGCTTTGACATCTCCGGCTCTCAGGATGACAAAAGGTGGTTTGACAGAATGTTTAGATCCTCTCACTGGCAACAGTACAGTCATTATGAAAACATCTGGCTTTAATAAACTGATGCACTTAAGTGTATGGCACTGTGTGAATCACAGATTAGGAATGCCAGTAAGTGATGCTGTACTGGCAGTCTCAGAAAGCAACTGATTCAGATTATTTGCTGACAAATTATACATTCTGTACCAGATTAAGGACTGATGAGTGATGCACTCTAAAAACTGTTCAAACTAAGATTACATTTGGAAGAATGTGCCATGCAATTATACAGAGCTGGTCAAACAAATAAAATATTGTTAAAATATTTGAAGAAATAAAGAAGTGGTACAGAACATACTACATAAACACCATCAGAGCAGCAACAGTTGTAACTTGGGGGAAACTGTTCATCATATGCAAATACAGTATTTAAATGTCACAAAACTATATGGCTGGCAGTGATATTTACGTCATGGCAAATGGTACTAATATTGCAAGACAGAACGCTCAGCCAGCTGGACAATCCAAATGTCACTGTGATAAAACAAGTTGAAATTTGAGGTTCTATATATTCAGGTCACTTCAAAACACACAATGCAGACAGAAACTAAACTTCATCCTGAACCTTACCAGGAGCCACCACCAGTATAAGCAATGAAAATCCATTCCAGCAAATCAGAGACCTTCTTGAATCTCAAACCAAAATAAAATGCATTAACATTCCAATTTCACATTAATTTAAAAACTCATTTTCACTGCAGATGCAAAGAGACACTCACACAGAAATACCCAACCCTTCAAACATCTCGGAGAGAAGCCTCAGTTTAACCCATTCGCACCCATTTTGGCCACAGCAGCTGTATAACATGCATTACTATCTTTGAAAGAACATATGCTCTAGTGTACAAATGACAACTATTTTCTGTGTCAGACGTAGCAAATGTATTTGGCGGTACACACTGCAATGCAAGTCTAATGTGTCTCTCTGAAAGGTGAACGAGACCTGCCCTCAGAATGGCTTCTCAGCGAGCTTTGAACCATTAATATCATAATGAAACACACAAAATAGTTTTGAAGTTTTAGTACAAATGTGTACAGCGTACCTTCATAAGATGGATTCCAAGGCCAGTTCGGAGTGAAAGTGGCTGGGCGCAAATGGGTTAAAGATGGAGCTACACAGTACAGTTTGTGTTGAGAACAATGACTTAGAAAGTCCCTAGAGCAGAGATTCTCAAACTGAAGGGTGCGCCTCAGTGGTGAGGCACAGTGGAGTTTCAGGTGAGGCGCAATGCAGTCAGATAAATCTGCATCTGCAATTAATTATGAATAAACTTTATTAAATTTCCAATAAAACTATATTTGTAAAACCTACATTATAAACAAGATCAGTCTTTTTCTGCATCTAAGCACCAAGCCATTAAAGTACATAGATGTAGAGAAGATAGAGATCCACACACTTTCTTAGCTTGGAAAAAGATGGTGGACTGTATACAGTTTCATACTCAGGCCATGTAACCTGCTAGCTAAACTTCATGCACAGCTTTTATTTTGTACAAGTAAAATTTAAATTAGTTTTCTGGCCATGACCACAGATCACAACAAAGAAACCAGTTGTGTGTGCAAAGCACAAACTTCTAACCATGCCTCCTGAACATCTTGAAGTTTTCCTTCAGTTAGCATGTATCTCTTGGATTGTCTCCATCCGCCACAAACTGAACCAGTGGTCTGCCACTTCTGTGATAAGCTTCAATGCATATAAATTTGTTGGAACTCATTTTCTCGAGAATTCATAATTGGACCTCCAAAATGCACATTCTCTAAGTTCTCTTTTTTTATGAAGGATTCAACTTGCAAACTCACCGTTCAGTCACAGATCTCACTGCAAGAATAAGACCATTCACACCAGAAAAGGAAAAAATCTCAGCAACCAGAACCCCCAGTCTCTAATGAATTGGCCACAATATGTTTGTTGCCTGCATGAATGACTAATCATCATGCCAACAAAGTCATGTAGTGATCACAACCAAAGCAACCAGTGTATGCATGGTGTTGCCATGTTTCCATTTCATTTGAATGCCTTGTATACTGAGTACGTATGCACAGGCTGCTGCTAGAAAGGTATGGTTCTGTAGCCTTTGGGTTTACAGCAATCTTCCACTGGGTTCTAACAGCATGCACAAATTTATACAAGCCTCATGCCTTTGAAAACCAACAGCCTGCTCAATAAGACCAAACATTTTCAAGTGAAATCCTTCCCAAAGAAGTATATATTGTCAATCGTATTTCTGAAGAGGTTCAAGGTCTTATATTCACAAATCAGACACCACAAATGGCTCCCCAGGTTCTGAATTTATCCTCAAATGGAGGCATCACAGAAGGAGAATAAAATAATTTCCTACTCATATGAAAAGAAAAAAAAACCACTCCTTTCTGAACAATAGGTTAGTTTCCCAGCATTCCTCGAGACTGAGGCTTTTGGGGTGTTCCTGGGGGGGGGGGGGTAAAAATAAAAAAATAAATAAAAAAACTACCATTTCAATTACTGTAATCTGTGCAGATGATTATTCCTGACTGTTCAACTCCTAAAATAACTATTAAGTATAATTTCTATAATGAGGAGACTAGTTAGAAAACAATGAGAAAAGATTGGCACAGCAGTTTCAGACTTAGTCCACACGCACAAGCAGCAATTATTTTTTACAGTTAAGGATCCATCTAACCATACAGTGGAATACCAATCATTTGGGCTAATGATGGGTAGACAAGGTATGAATGATGATGATGATGATGATACCATGGATAATCTAAAACACATTTGGCCTAACACATTCACAAAACTTCACAATTTATCTTTCAAAGTAAACTCATGATTACAAATGATAGCCTACATACTGTATTACTGCTCCATCATGCTTTGGTCAATCACAGAACAGGACCAGGAAAAAGATTACATGCACTTTAAAAAAATAATAAAGGCTCGCACCAAGCTGTATTCCACATTATGCATGTCCTGCGTGATAATGTTTTAACACTGTACTTTTATACATGAATACAAATTTTTATTACCTTAATCAAAATTCTTTTGCAAATCTACAGTTGCAGAGTTTAATTTTCATATATACATTGTGTTAAAAAGTAATTACTTTATTTAAACTTCTAGTTAAAATATACTAAACATCTTCAATAGTTAAACAGGGGCAACCTTCATAATTTGTGTCTTACATTCACTTTAAATATTATACACAGCCATTTCATATATACGCAAATTATCCTGAAGTTTAATTTAATGACAGGGTTTGGATGATAAGTTACCTGGTGGTGTAGTCATTCTTTATGCATAGTATTCATGTACACTGAAGTTGTAGGTGGCTTGTATTAGTCAAACAAACCTCTAAGACTGACACTATGTTTTTTAGAACATTGATGTATCTTATAAAACATAGTTCCTTGCTTGAACTGTGACTTTTAAATATTATTTATACATGTATACACATATCCACACACATACACACACACACACGGTACGAACTCCTGCATTTATACATATATATACATACATATATCATGAAAGTACCTTTTAACCCTTTTAACCTCTTCTATTGTGTTTATTTGCTTATTGAATGTTATATTATTTTATGTTGACTTCAGTTTGTATGCATTTTGTAACTTGCTTGATACTTCCTTTTAACATCAACAGATATGTTCAGTAGCGTCAATGTGGTACACCACAGATCCTGTGCGAACTTTAGACTAATAAACAGGAAGTCACACATCACTGAAACTTCCACAACATCCTGCAAGCCCCAGGAAGTAAGTATAACAACAACACAAATTTACCAATCAAAGACTATCTTTGAAAGGGCTACTTCAGAATGAGGGCATGATTAACCAGTCAAGGTTTCTGTGAGAACTTTCCTGCAGAAGTCATGTTACTATGGAACTATGGTTGTTAAAAAAACACACTTTTTCTTTGATTGTCATTCTGAAGTTTAATCAGATGGACTCGCATCCCTTGGGCAAAAGACAGATTAATTTGTGTCACTACAGCAGTAGCTGAGGCCCAACCTTTACCAGCTACTTCAAGATGCTAAGATGAGAAGCTTATTATTTTTGTAAGTACATAGCTGACTGTATTACCTGCCCTGCTGTCACAGTTAGTAACAATTTCAGCTCTGGATATAACCTGTGATTGGGTAAAGCTATTTTATTAACGTTGTTCATTTATATTTTTTTGGTCACACCATTCACAAATTAGTTTTTATTTGAATTAATTTGTTTATGAATATATGTGCTTGTTGAAAAAATGACTTGTTTGTTCTGCCTAGAGAGTTCATTTATCTATGAAAGTTGGGGAAATAAACAAGTGTCCCTCAGAACGACATCCGAAATCAGTATTGTATGAATCATAAGACCCTGAGCATACAACACATACATACTGTATATACAACATTATACCAATTTTACATTCGTATGTGTCTGTCATATGCTGGCAGTATGGTTCATAGGTATCACTTGGCAAGTATTCTTCAATGTTATCTTTGTTGTAATTTTAAAAATGTTTCTTGAAGAAGTTTTCTTCAGAACTATACAAGTATTAGTAGATTCACAGGAGGACACTTTTTACTCAGAATGCTATCATCTCAGAACGTGTTAAAAATGGGACAGAAGAGAAAAGCGTACATGGACTTTGGAAAAAAATGCTTGTGGAACTAATTTTCAGAAATCTCCCTAGCCACCCATGCTTAATTCTGGTTGTAATACGGGCAGGAATGCAGTTTGTGGTGGCACCCTTGATTGATAGTGGTTTTTGCCTCTCCCAATCACTGGAAGTTTCACTTGTCATTTATGCACTCATTTTCACAACACAATTGCCTCAAAATCTTCTTTACACAATTTCTGCTGCACACTCAAATGCAAAGCCTTTCTAGTAAAACCCAAATTCACTGACATTCACTGTATATCTCATATTACTGCAAGGTTTCTGCCTGTTAAGTTTCTTACTTTCAGCTGCAGCATCACTGACATCAAGTCTCTCTCCTTGAACAGCAATGTCACAAGTACTGTCTCAGTGCTTGCATACGGTCAGCCATTGAAAAGAGGCACTGGACTCACTTTCTAATCACAAAGCTTCAGGGGAGGAACATACACAAGCAGACACGTGTGTTTTTGTGCTTGTTTCTGGTTGAACCAGTGCAGAAGGGTAGCATCCACCTACTTGTATGAAGACAGGATACAACAATACTATCACAGCTGATTACAAATTACATTAATTTCACTTTGTTGTTCTTGACAACATGTCTGGTTTGTATCCCTAATTTTTTCAATGATTCTCAATTCTCAAAATTTTTAATTAACTCAAGCTTTTGTTTTACTATTAATACAAACTACTGTATTTTTCAGCCATTTTAATTTTGATCCAGAAATGTCAACTACCACTGTCAGACAAACAGCACAATTCAGTAAAACTGGCAGCAATACTCTAATATCACAACTGAAGCAGCTAGCCTCAGCTATACCATGACTGTTGGAACAAACCTCCACACTCTACCACTGATACTGATCATTGAGCACTGAAAGAACAGGTACTGCTTCACCACACTCTGTATGCCCCCACCCACAAATCAGGGAGAATGAAAACCTGATTCACGCATGGCAGCAATTACATATATGAAAGCCATGCACATGCAATAAGTACAGAGGAAAAAAGGATTCTTCTGTAGTCAGACCGAGTTAAAACACATTCTGAACAGAAGAAATAACTGCACTTGAAGATGACATACTTTCATTTTCAAATGCACTTACTCTAAATGTCACTGGAACTGCTCAGATCCCCATCACTTTTATCATACATTATGTATAATAAACCAGAAACTGCACTGTACTTGTCAGATCTTACTGTAGAATACTGTGGTATTGTGGGTCATGGAATACCCCAAGTGACAACAGTCATTTGTTTTATCTCCTTCTGATTTCTTGACTTCGAAATGTACTGAGATTAAAACCACAGACATATAGCTTGAACCCCAACGTGAGTGCCACTATAATAAGAAAACAATGAACTGCAGTACCAAACAATTCACAGAGGCAAAGCCATTGAAATTATGACATGCATAAGCATCGACACCCGCAAGCAGAGGGGTGATCATCTTCAGCAGTAAAAATGCTAAACTGCTCATAAACACACTCCATGGGTCCTCAGTTTTTGCTGCTTTTTCTATAGTCTGTTGTTTAATGACCCTGTCAACTGTGAAGATTATACAGCATCAGTGGTAAACTAACAAATAAGATAAATATTGGAACAACAGTGAAATTATGACATGGAAGAAGTGAAGTACTCTGAGAAAATCCTGTGCCAGGGATAATTTTTCCACCACAAATCCCATATGGGCTGCTTTGGGATTGAATCATGATCTGTGCAGCGAGAAGCTTGTGATTAATTGCTGAACTTCTGTTCTTGACAGATAAAATGAAATATCATGGAATTAAACCTGTTAATACCAACATGCCACCTCCAGAAATTTGCTGCTTGCCCACTGATCAGTGGCAAGTTAATGGAAATCTATTGCAAGTATGAAGACAGCGAATCATTCATTAATTGCTTTTTTACACACTGTTTTTCCACAAGGATCACTAATTTTTTTTGGTCCCCATAAATTGTCCACATGAACAAAATATAATTATATTAGATGCATCATTCCTCAAAGTGTCGGTTAACCATGTCAATCACCCAGAATTATTGAGCCTAACCCAAAATATTCCTGAAATATATGTTTCTTACAAAAGAAATAGCACAAGTAATGTGATGTATTTGAAATACAGAATAGCACTAACCTGCCTTACTGTCACGGCCATTTGTATTTATGCAATGTTGCCACACCTTGGCCAAATGAGGTGTAAAGGTAAAGGGGAGGCATAAGTGGAAAACCTCAAAAGTATGCTCTGTGGATCTTAGTAGAATCATATATCATCCTGTTCGCTTCACTTTGTGTAGTTTGGCATTTCAGAGTTGTGTTATTAGTATTATTATATGTTGTTATTCCTGTTGTCCCATTATTATTTATTATATATAAGGCCTGCACATTGAACCTTGCCATGTTGCACCCTACAAAGTGAGGACACTTCAGAAAAGACATATGATTGCTGAAGAAGTGAGAAGAATCCAAGTCAGAAATGTACCAACATAGTAAATGCCTCAGATTAACACCACCCATGTTAAACTCCACTGTTGCGAACAAAAGGGAAATCCAAGAAATGACAAGTGTGATACAGCCTGTAATAAAAGGAAGAGGCAGACATACATCAGCCTATACTAGTAATGAGATTTTTCAAAGTGTATGCTGCATACGTAACTGTTATATCATTCCTCCTATGTACACATTACTTGCAAATGTAAAGACGATGCAATTTTGAATTTGGAATTAATGCTGTGTCATCTGAAAAGTTAAGTTCTACTAAACACTTGTCAATTACAGCTTGGAGGGGGGAATGGTATGCACACAGGTATTTCGGTAACTTTATATTTTTGTAGGCATTAGGTGGAAAATGTATAATCTTCATATGCTGTTATTGTGTTCTCCTGTTTGAAACAAATTTAATGCTTTCCTACAACTGTCACTTTGCCATAGTATTGGTTTCTGTCCCCCCCCCCCCCCCCCCCCCCCCCCCCCTCCCGAAAAGCCCAAAAAGCGTTTCCCTTATTTTTTTTAAAAAATCCAAAAAAAATTTGTTGTTATGTGTTTTTTTTTTTTGTCTCAGACAC
>Ga0123353_10004213_pt1 | contig 18466 bp, 16 predicted proteins | sample TergutLab28metaG_3_FD_92763 | JGI IMG/M metagenome (GOLD analysis project Ga0123353, IMG submission 92763) | Labiotermes labralis P3 segment gut microbial communities from Petit-Saut dam, French Guiana - Lab288 P3 | ecosystem: Host-associated > Arthropoda: Insects > Digestive system > Gut ... | reverse complement strand
TAAAATAAACGCAAAAAAAACTTATTTTATTATATATTTTATGATTTTATACAACACAATGGGGATGTCTCACCTGAAAGTTGCAGGTAGTTGCAACCCCCCCCCCCCCCTAAAACACAGTGTAACATACTGCAGAACAGCTGTACCTAGTTATTCCCTTTGGATGTAATCTCTACCCCCTTGTAAGATTAACCAACAAGGTTTTGATTTCTGAGAATTCAGCAAAGGAATGTGAAGATAAAACTTACAACCAAGACAATAATTACATGTCAAACTGATGTATTTGTTATATCTGAAAGAAAACTTGTGACTTCTGATATTAAAGTACTGTAATAACAAAAACATATATTGAAACAGATCTGTAACATATACAATAACTTAGTCATCGGAGTCATTTGCCATTGCTATAAAATGGATCAGAAAAAGCTCTACTATCGTTCAACTATTGTGGACAAACCAAAAATCCAAATAGAAAGTATTCAAGCCAAACACATATTCACCACTGACATTTTAGTTACCCACCGTGCACCTGATAAAAGTGTCTGTCTTCTGGGGCATAATGGTGCCCCCAAACTGTTTGTTATGCTTCTGATAATTGTGGCCAGTGTTGAAACGTCATTTACTTTTTATTAAAGATAATAAAATACTACAACAGAAATTTGATATGCCAAACCAGGCTACACTATCTTGCTATTCAAGATACAAAACACCCACTATAAAGAGTAGCTAGAATGGGCATTAAAGAACTTATCAATAATTCTGCAAGAACAGAAGAAGATTAGAAAACAGGATACACACATAATTAGACAATAATTCGTTGTTAACACCCGATATTGCAGTCGGCTGTCCTTGGAAATAGGAATCAACAACTAAATAGTTTCAACATAAAGCAAATTATGTGAAGTACAAAGGTGAGCTGCATTGAATGGAAACAATGGAAATACTGGGTGAAGTTGGAACAGGTTTTATTGCCTACACCATTAAGGAAGAGGAGGAGGAGGAGAAGAAGAAGAAAAAGGAGGAGGAGACGAAGAAGAAAAAAGAAGGAGAAGTAGAAGGGAGAGAAGAAGAAGAAGGAGAAGGTGGAGGAGGAGGAGGAAGAGAAGAAGGAGGAGGAGGAAGAAGAAGAAGAAACGGTTTGCCTGTTGTGGATCAGTATTACAGATGACGTAAAGCGGGGTTATCGGAAGAAGATAAGTCGTTCAAAAACACGGAACGCCTGAGCGTTCCGGAAAGGGCTTAGACTACGTAGCTACTTCATACGTACACACATCTGAATATGCAAACCGAATTTAAGCCGAATCCGAATGGTGGGGGTGGTGGCGAGGAAGAGCAAGAAACAAGGCAGCAACAAATAATGTAATATTAAAGCGCATACGTCTAACCATTGCTGCCGAGGAAAAGTAATATGTATTAAATATTCTGAGCGTGCGTCTGTAGCCTTGGTTATCAAGTATGCAAAACGCATGCGCCGTATTATATTGTTATCTGTGTCCTGTCTGGCTCTACCATATTTTTCCACATTATCTCATAAACGGCACGATTTGCGGAATAAAAGTTATTGAACATAAAATACGTGTTTTGATTTTCTCTACAAATTTTCTCTAAAACAATACTTTTTCTGAGAAGAACTGAAACAGTTAACGTAAATGTGCATAGGTCTTCATGAAAGTACCCGTTATTCTTGTCAGATTTGAATGAAAGTTGAATTTTCTCGATAGATTTTCGAAAAGCCCTCAAATATCAAACTTCATGAAATTCCGTCCATTGTGAACCGAGTTGTTCGATGCGGACGGACAGACACGATGAAGCTAATAGTCGCCGTTCGCAGTTTTGCGAATGCTCCTAAAAACTGAACCAAAATAATGTATTTCTTCCTCCCCCCCTCCAGTACACATTATCTAATGTTTTTTCCCCCATAAAAAATTCAGTTTCATGTATCAATATTCCATAATCAAATTATGACTATTCAGCCACTTAGAAAATTCGTCATTATAAAATCTCGCCTTTGTACACTGCTGCCTGTTTAATGCATTTCACGTCGTCGCATCTTATTTCTTTAAGACGAAACTTAACATGAATATTTTAAAAGTCTAGGTACATGAAGGAATCCTTATCCACAAAAATGAAGATAAACTAAATCTGCAAATACAGTTCGTACAAAGCGGATGGATACAATGCGTAAAAAATTAAATATTGTTCCTCTGAAGCGTTCTCAGCTGCATTCCCTTCGTCCGAAATTGTCACAAACTGAAGAAAGAATACAGGTAAGTGGAGGCTCAAGGCTTGGCGTGAACATGTATTATGATTTTGGCTTGAGTATTCAAATGCCTCTGATATCTGTTAACAGTAGAACACCTTCCAAACACCGGCACTCAATTGTACTTCATTCTGAAAATCTTGATGTGGTCTAATTTTAAAATATTTTCTCTGATCGTTGCCCTAGGATTCCTTTATACTTCGAAAAGTTTGACCGAAGGTCACAAAGGGCGGTTAGCACTTGTTTCAGTGATCTCGGTTTCGTATTTCGTTCAAGAACTGGCTAACCTAGCTTATTACTAGTGATTCTTCCCACTGCTCCCGAAGATTCCTGATACACCGCAACTTGATGCAAGCCATGTCAGTTTCCGTACACATTATTTCCAACTAATCACACCCACTCAGCCTATCATTTAAAGATGCGTAACATACCACATTCAGACTAAAACTCTTCTTCACATAAACCAAGAATAAATCAGAAATGCCCGAAAAAATACACAACGTCAAATTCTCCTGTCACTTCTCTTGCAATTTATTTGTGCTACGTCACACCAAATATTTTGTTAAAAAGCTTCGTTTCATCCTTTCGACAAGACCAGAAAATTCTATTCCTGATTGAATGGTGTAATTTTCAAATACTTTTGCAATTTTGTAGCCCTCGTTTATGTTAAATATCTTACACTGCAGATAATGACTCTCCTGGTGACTCATCTAACATTCATTCGAACCCCGACATACCGCCACTGCCCTTTCACCGTAATTTGTGGTGGTACGTCGAAGGTAGCGGTAAAGCGAATTACCTTATAGTATGGAATTTCTGTTCACAGACTTTCATGGGTGCCAAGCGAGGGTGGTGCTATTTCGAGGGGAGGAGGTGGGGACAATATATTTGGGATTGACCGTACATAAAATGCGAGCTTTTGCGCTTTTTCAGAGGTACAGTTCAGTCTGAGGTCTTCGTCCCTTCAGGATATTGCGCTGCCCAACCCGATGATTTTTTTCTACGTTTCGAGGAAGTGTATTGATCTCATTTTCAACTCTCGAAAGTCTGATGCAAGTCCATTGGACAATGATCAGTGTTTCTGTGCACGCTGCCGGCGAGAAATAACATCCTAACTCATATTGCCAGATTGAAATATGCCCTACAAGCATAAGGAATTACTATTCATTCACTAAGCTTCTAAGATGATCCACGGATTGAGGAGTACTTCGCAAGAGATGCGTGGAAGCAAGAGCAATGTTGTCATTGATTGTGAAAAAAAAAACTCTAAGTATGGACATAGCACAGAAATTTATGAAATTCCGAAAGTGAAAACATAAACACAGCAAATTTCAGTCGGAAGACGGATGTTGTATCAGCTGAATAGACGTTCAAAATAAAACACAAGATAGGTTTGAGAGCAGAATTTTTTTTCAAACTCGAGACTGAAGCTATAAAGAGATAACTTCCGATCTTGATTGTTCTTTTTTTTTTTTTTCCAGGCGATTCGTTTTTTAAATATTGTCGCAGCGATGGATTTACAATATTACTAGGGCTTTGAAACCTTGGGAATTCCGTCAGAAATAAAGAGTTTTAAACATTCGGTGTTAGTGTTGTTTCTACACTTTTCATCTGCAAATAGTTTGGACCTTTTCTAGCTTATTCATGAATATAGTCTTGCTGAATGTTATACAGATTTAGCCCTCGAGCATGCATGAGTAAGGAGGGGTTAACAAAAATGTCCATGTTGTCAACATAAAAAGAGGTAACGAATAATATTAATTCTGATGTACTTATTTATAAATCTGTCTCACAGAGAGAACGAAAAACGCAATTGTAAAAACTGGTCCAACCTGATCTAGCTTCATTGTGTAACACTTTTTTTTTTAATTGCGTTAAATGCTGACTTCCTTCTGCATTAGTTGATTGTGTGCACATCTCGTGACTAAAATCAACGGCGTGTTATGGTTAGTCTTCTTATTTTAAAAAATTACATTTTTTACAAAAAAAAACCATGAAAGTATAGGGGGTGAAATTTTATATTTTCGATACGGGCGAAAGAAATATCTAGTTACGTCTCTGTTCTGGATGGAGTGAGGAAAACCACGATGAAAACCCTCAGCAAGGAGAGCTGACAACCCGACCAAACCTCAACCTGTTTGGCGACAAATATCTCAGAAGAATGCGGTAGATACCCACGTTTGTACGACGACCCATTTAGACAATGGATAAAAAATGAGGTGAGCTTCACTTAAAAATGTGGATTACATTTGACCTGAAAGAAAGGAAGTATAAAGTTATGAGACTGACTTCAAGTGGCTCAGTGTAGGATATACAGTGACGGGTTTGTAATAAACCTTGGGGCTCCATAAAGGCAATGAATTATTTGACCAGCTGAGCGACTACAGATTTCCCAGAAAGCATGGATCAGAAGTAGGCAAGAAAGATTATTCTCAACGGAGTTCATTTAATGTTTTTTAGTGTAAAATGTAACTGAAGAGGAAATCTTAAGTTTCCTCGGCGAGGCCGTATTGACAGCAGCAGTAACCACGTCCTCAGTCAATCCCCCAACCCATAAACATCTAACATTGCATAAAGCGTTCCTTCATGTTCTCAAGAATACAGAGCTAAGAAATATGGCATGATGTAAAATGGGGACTGACGTTCACTTTTGATCATAGTCCAAGATCGTTCAATATATTTCAGCAGAGACGAATACATGTGTAACGAAGCGATTGCCACGTTGGCGAGATCTGAGGTTCTCAAAGAGATGATGATGATGACGACTGCTGTCTTATGGGATATGGCGATGTGTATATTTTTATAGTGGTACAAATGTTGACTGCCCTGAACATGTAGACAGCAAGTTCGTTCGAAACGTTTGTGCGTATGTACCGATCCACACGGTTGTTTCCCAGTAAACAGGAATGGTCAGATTTATCCTTTGTTCATTAATTTTCCATGAGTTGAGATAGCTTAGTACAACTACAAGCAATGAGCTGGACAGCCGGCCAGCGATTCCTAGCAGGTACTTCTTATCCATCGGGCTCTTGGATCCACACAGCGTCACCAGTCTACAAACCTAATAACCTACAGAAGTGCATCAACCAGACACTACCTCCCTGGCGGTAAAAGCGGCTGGAGACAGTGGGTCCCAATTTACTGCCGATGTATTAAATGCTCGGAATTGTATCCACATACCCTACACTACTTCATGGCGTACTGCTCCAACACAAATTTTGATGTTTTCTTGACCGTGCATCTCAGTATAATCTTAGTAACTGACCAACTTAATGCACAAATTCTTGTTTTATAATAGGTTTGTTATACTCCTCTACATGTTTCAAGCACCATTGTGCTCATCATCAAGAGGTCAAAATTGTATTATACAGCATCTGTGCACCGGACGGCCACCTACAGTGTGATGATACCAGATGCTGCATAATACAATTTTGACCTCTTGATGATGAGCACAATGGTGCTCGAAACATGTAGAGGAGTATAACAAACTTATTATAAAACAAGAATTTGTGCATTAAGTTGGTCAGATACTAAGATTATGCTTCAAAACAGGCTACATTCTAGAATCAAATTTTGGTGTGGCTGCTGCTTCTAAAAATTCAGATTTTTACTTCTTCAAAGAACGTCGGCCTATTTCACATTGATATTTTAGTCTTACTTTATTTTATGTCGCAATTTGAACTGCAAATAAATCATGAAATAAGTGTGCGAAGATGACTATAAATGGAGAAAAAGTATGGATTAAAAAGGAAATGATCGTAGGCAATTTGAAGTTGCTATTCGTGCTTCAGGTTGCAGATTTAAAAAGGCCACAATAAAATTTAAACCGCTCATAAACGGTGTATTCTCCGGTTGAGAGTTTAGTCAGTTAACCATCATGTCAGACTTTTCAGTTTCATTGTGCATTGGGGTTTGATGTTCTTACCAGGGCAAAAATCAAACAGCAGTTCCTCCAGTTGATATGTAGGTATGAGGCCCAAATATTGTCGCTGTTGGGAGTAAAACCCCTCTTCAGCAAACTGACTAGATGCCACTCGAAGAGAAGACAAAGGTACCATAAGCAGAAGTATGAAAGAAGGAGCACAGAAATCAGACCAGCAGCACAATCCACAAACACTGAGAGCGCAGCATAAACCAAGAGATACTGAAAGCTAAGACTTGAGTCCGAGCACTTTTATGACCTTTTAACCTCGGAATAATATCGAGTAATCGCGTGGCAGTGATCCGCTTTACTGTGACGTGTTGTTTTTAGTTTAGGAAACCAAACAACACATTCATGACGTTAGTAAGATAGTGCTCAATAGCAATTTGATCCCTCACAGGCTTCACGCGGCCATTATTGCGTTCCCATAAAATATCTCTCAAGTTATAGAACGCACAAATTTCGATGAAACTGATGGGCACCTAGCTGCGCATATTTGAGGGGTTGGAGGGGATATGGGTCGGTGTTGGAAACGTATATCAGTATTTTTTTCTGGTCTCCCTTTTTATGCGAGGAAGTATTAATTGGATGATTGCTGCTTGACAACAGCAGACACTCCTTGAGTGATAAACTTGACGCTTAGTCGCCAACTCCGGGAGGAAAGCCCCTGGCACTCACTGGTTTGGGGAATGGGCGACGAAGAGAATCCGGTCTTTGTCTAGATCACATACCGGCCGATGGTTCCATAGCTCACAGCCGGGTCCCAGTGTCTTTCTCTTCTTGTACCATCAGGTCGATTTGAAAGTGAACCTTTTCTACTCTGTAGACATTTTCTTAAACATCCCTTCACACACACTGTTAGGAAACCTAATGTCACAATCCAAGAAACCACATGTAGTAGTACAGGAAAATGTGGAAACCAGCCCGTGCCGCTAGTGCGGTAATTCCATGTCTCGTGAGTTGGCACGGGGCATGTTAACATTACTAACGCTTTTGGAGTACCTGATTTAATGCAGTGTATCATCTATCCTAACTCCTAACAAATGCTAGAATAGCAGGTCTACCGTGAATAGGCTACAACCACTACTTCCTTCATAATTTCGAGCTTATTCTGCAGAATCATTCTCTCTTTCGACGCAAAATAGCAATATGGAGGTGCAGCTTCTTACGAGGTATGGGTTTCAAATCTAGACCCCGAGACCCGTTGTCCTCGATCACGATCTTCGAGGTTTTCGTCCCTAAAGGAAATTCTAGAAATGCACCTTAAAACACAGTTCACAGCTATAATCGTCCCACCTGCCGAAGACAACCGATCCAAATGAAACAACCGCTGTCAGGTTAAGTCCTCAAGCACAAACCAGTTTCACATGAATTCACTCTAAAATCATCGCAGTTGGACAAAACGGAGGAAACGAAAATTACTTACATTGAAATGCGTCTTTGTCTACGCATATCAGCAACTGTGAGTTGCAGCATGAATGCTCTATCGTACACCAAAATTAACACGTCTCATTTCACTAACAAAAGTACGTCGGAATGCATGTCATTTCCGATATTACATTCATTACTAATCTAGGCGTTAATATAGTCCTGATACATATGGCTATATATCTTAGCCAGGCACCGGTACATACACATAAACCCAACTTCGTAGGTACGAAATGTTTCTCACAACGCTAATAAATAGCAGAAATGCTTTTTAGAGAATCAAACTGCTCCCTGTGTATGGTTAACATAACCAGGACTCTAGATTATCGTCTTCTAGCAGCCCTGAGAATGGTAAAGGCACTACCCGCATATCGTACGTACTACAGCGCAGGCGGTCAACTTTTGGACTCGATGCTTACTCTAAACATAGAAAATCTTTCACAATCTACCATAGCATATAATGTATTAATATTTGGTCAACTAGACAAATAAATGTAAAATTTCAAAATAACATCAAACATATAGAAGAACAATAATTGATTCATTTATTAAAAATTGATACTTTTAAACTAGAGCAATTTACTATAATTAAAATGTTTTTCATTAACCTTCCTATTGCGTAGTTGATGCACGACACTGCACAACTTGTGATACCTTATTGGAAAAGGGTTTATAATTACTTAGGCACAAGTGAAGGCAGTATTGTAAATTTTTTAAATGATAAAACGTCTTAGGTATCTTGATTTATCTTCATCTTGGAGGCTTCTTCACAGAGGCAGACTGATCAAAAAAAATGCAGTCAAACGAAGCGCTAATGGTCGTGCGGAGGAGGCAAGGAAATTTTGATAAGATACCATAAAAGGCTGTCGTGCTCGACTGTCTCGCCACCTCTGTAGTACAGAAAGTCACACCCCAGAAGGCAGCAACATTAGCAACGCAGCGTCCATCCCAAAAATTGCCACAACCAAAAGTATTTCAAGTAAAAGTTGTAAACCTTAAGTAGACCACACATTCTAGGTTATAGGCTATTCTTTATGGTGGGCATTTTTTTACAGATTAAACATTTCAATTCATGGGTAATACAGTGCGATCGAAAATTCATGCAACCCACACATAAATATTCATTGATTGTTGTAACTGATCTCTGATCTAACACCACTGGACTTGGTGGAGTAATGTGTTTTAAAGAGAATGTTTGTACAAAGAAAGCACCCATGTTTGAAGAACGGAAACAAATACTCTGGTGTGCATTTCAAACAGCACTGAAGAAACTCTTCGCCGAGTTTAGTCAAACATGAGAACACACATGAACACATGCATTGCTGATATTGGTAGATGTTTCCAACATAATATAACATTGTTTTTCTTTCTTTTAATGCACTTTTTCACAAATAAAACATGTTTCAAAAGACACATTACATGCCTCTTCCATCTCTCTGTATAAGCTGATTATTGTATTAAATTAATATAAACAGAATACAAATTGCACAAGTTTCAGTGTAAAGACGCAGTAATAAATATCGAAGGCTGCTGAGACGGTAACATGCGAATGAGGAAAAACGACATAAATTTTTTACTTTATTCATATTGTTAAACAGAAGCATGTAAGCTTCTACCCGTTGGGACAGACTATACTCATAAAATTGTTTACATATCACATGGGAACCAGTCCACCTTCCTAAATATAATGTTCTGTCATTTGTTTTTGTTTTCCCAGAAAACTGGATACAGTACAGTAGTAAAACGGCATATCAAAGGGGTCATTATCCTCAGAGGATATCAAATTAGGTCGTCAACATATAGCTACGAATCATTCATTCATAAACAAACAAAATAACAAGGGTGTAAAAAGTACAAAAGCGTTGTGTGCTCAAATTGAATACTGCATTTATACAAACACTTCATCATGCACAAGTTCATGAAGGGCTAATAAATTCAGTAACATCAAAGTTTTATCCGCTAAAGTTTTTCACAACATACACACATAAATCCATCTGTATCAAACGGACTCATCAAGTTCACATCACGAAATCTTTATTGCTTCGGTTCTAGTCATGACCCTCCTGTATAGTTTAACACTAGGTACTAGAGTAAAACAAACGTTTGAATGTCCTTAGAATAGGAGTTCAAAAATTTTTCAAAAGTCTAGAAGGCACCTTAAAATTCTATGCGCCAGGAGGATGACATCGGGCATGTTCCGTACTGAGGACGCACACAGATACTATGCGCCACTGTAAAACAGGTGCTGAACTGGGTGACCTGGCCCCCGGAATTTATGCACCTGTGCTTTAGAATTATGCAACACTGATCTGTGTTCATGTTGGTTCCTGGAGGAGAATTTGGAATGAGTAACTCCAAAACAGTATCTGGACATAACTGAGATCTGAATTGAAAAGAAAAAGTTTATTTCTGTCACTTATTTCAACCTTAAGTATTCCCTAATTACTAACACAATTTGTTATATGAAAAATTGTGCCACCACATCATACCAGTGCAAACTGCCAGAGGAAAAGCTCAACAACAAAAATTTTAAAGCTGCAGACAAGATCTATGAAATCCTGTTGCTATTGCTCAGATTCAATTAGCATATCTCACACTGTATTTGCTCTCTCATAGCAGGTGGTGGCCTGGCATTTCATCTGCTGTTACTATGAACCCAGTGAGTTCTGCAAAGAGTAACTTGTAAACCCTCCAAGGAATGAAGAATATCTCTCTGCCTTATTACACACACACTCACTTATAATTCTGGTTGATAGCCTTGGGCGGCAAACTAAATTCTGAACTTTCTTCCCTGCCAGTCCTGAGGGTCATCTGATTTCATGATGACCTCGCGCTAGAGTAGGTAAACATATTCCATTTCACACAACAAAGTCTACAGCTCAATTTATACTGCCTAGCAACTACCACAGTCAGATATATAATTTAAACCTGATACATAATACCACAGTCAGGATTTAAAACTATACCATTACTTAAATTTCAAAATATATTTGTAAGTTTTCAGTACAAAGATTGTGGTAAAGGTATAAAAAAGGTAAAGCTGTGCCTGTCCATGCCATGAGGGCACAGACAGGGAGCAGAGGTATAGCACCACTCATCCTTAACCTTAGAACTTAATGGAAGCAAGCAGTCAACTTCATGCCCAAGATGCATTACACCTGGGAAAGAACCCTGGTATCCACCAAGTAGAAGGCTAGGTGGGTCCCAGAGCTGGTCTGGACAATGTGGAGAACAGAAAATCCGTTGCCCTTGCTGGGATTCAAACACTGGATCATCCAGTCTGTAGTCTAGTTGCTATACCAACTACACTAACCTGAATCCCAATATCAATGGAGACAGTTATAAAACGCACAGCTTGTTTCATTATCTATTCTGCACCGTCTTCCCAGATTTTCTTGTTTTAGCAACCCCTAGCCTTGAAACTAGCATACTTGTTTCACTGAACGCAAAATTACACTGCCTAATCAACGATGAAAGGAGGAAAACAAAAAATCAACACTGCTGCCTGAGGTCACAGTTTCCTCCCCTCATGAAATTAATAGCAAGTATTTCCAACACATACATGTATTAATCAGTCTAACAAAACATTACAACCCAATTTTGATAATACTTCCATACAGGTTAAAGACGAATCAGTAACACTACAAATTCCCTTAACTAGAGGTATAGTGGAACCTTTGCTAAATAAAGCCCCACACCATGAGAGCATGTGGGAACAGGAGGTACAAATCTTTGTATACTTAACCTTGGCACTACCACAGGTGAGCAGTCAGTTTCACTCCTCTCCCATTCTGCCCTTGGTAAAAGAACCTCCATACTCATTACAAGGCTGGGTGGGCACCAGAGATGCTCTGGATGCTTTGTAGAAGAGAAAAATCTCCTGCCTCATCTGGAAGTTCGACTCCAATTTCTTGGCCAATCAGCCTGTAGCCTAGTCACACAATTAATGTTAACTTTCCCAACTCAGTAACAGATTCTACACATCATTAAAATAAAATGGATTATGTTTGTTCAAATTCAATCATTCAATGTATGACAACAGTCCAACACTTAAGACATGTATGACGGATGGATGGATGACATTACTATTGACAGCTGACCCCTGCCAAAAAATTTATTCATATGCTAAAATGTATGAAGTTTCATAACAAGAATAAGAGATATTTCCTTTCCACTTCATCATAAATTTCTGTGCCCAGTTATATACACAACTACCTCCTGCCCTTCCCTCTACTAATTGATTAGTCCATTTAAAATCTTTCACTTTTTCTAGTTGGTCAGTAACAATGGTGGATCAACTGCAAAAGTGAAAGGCAACCATGTAATGAACTGGAAAACATTGGCACTGCAACAGCTGTGGCCTAGTTCAAGAAATTATTCTGAGAAAAACCATGGACAACATTAACGAAAACTAGTAACCTGAGTGAGAGGCAAACTAAGTCCATTCTGAGCCCAAGTCAGGCACTTCCACCAAAGAAGAGGAAAATGCATCAGAATTGTTACGCTACGTGCAAATTTTTGAAACTGTCAAAGAAATAAAGAAAAACCTGCAGTGCAGTTACATCCACAAACAAACCCAAAACTCACTTATCAGCCATCAGCATATGTTCAAATGCATGTAACCCAGCAATCTACTAGGACAGAAAACAAATAATTAAAGATTCAACAACCATATGCACAGAAAAATGATGATCAGATTATGAAGTCTGTAATTGTTTTTATAACTATGGCAGACAATCATAAGTAAATGCCAACAATAACTGCCACTTCTTTTTTTATTTTCCAGTGTTGTACACCCACACAATGACATCCTTTCACACATAAATATCACAATTCCTAAGGATATCAGTGAAGGACAGTCAAATAAATAATATTACATGTCTCTTCCCTTACTTCAAACTATGAGCTGTTATACATTTACATCCTTGTATGTACAAAATACTCTGATTTTACTTCAATCACTGAAGAAATGATCATGGTGGGTAACTTATAAAGGAAGTTCTGTATCAATCTGTCAATCAATACAAGCTATGATATGGCAAAACAGACAGTAATCAACATGGGTTCTTAAATCCCCACCTGCAAAAAATAGACTCTTAAGCTTCCTTGTTGCACTTTTACAAAGATCATTTTATTATTACACATTTCTTCCAAAACATGGTTCGACATTTCAGGACTGGAAAAGTCTGTATGTGGAAACAAGTGGACAATCACTAGAATGGCCAAGGAATCTGTGAAAGGACCAGGTAAGACAGAATGTGATGTATCAAAACAAAAAGGAAAACAAGGATGCAGTTGTGAAAATTTGGAAGAACAGACTCCATTGCAAACTTCAGTGCAACAGATGTCCCACGTAATATGGACAAGAAAATGACCAAGGTCCTTCTCGGTAACTGTGAGCCTACCTTGTGCTCACCATATCAATACAATGATTGCTTAACAACAAATGTACAATTCTGATCAAAAATAAGTGTTTACAAATACTATTCACTGCTCATAAATGAAATATTGCACTGATTAAGTAACTGTGTTAAATTTGTACTATAAAATTACATGAATTCAGAAACAATTTAGAGCAAATTCATCAATATTGTACTTACACTTGTGGGGCAATACTGCAGTGTTAAAAGTGCACATTTTGTGTAGTGACAATACTGAAGCTGCTTTCAGAACTTAAAGACTAGTTACATGTACAATGTTAAGATGTATAGTCAACAAGGGCATCCTACATGAAGATTGACATTAGAGGTTAAATTCATACAAAAAGCTGCATTTCAACAAACTAAATCACCAAGGAGAGACTGAAATGCTGTAAACATTAACCTCACTTGCTCTACAAAATAAACCATATCATGACTAATGGTTATGATGAAAGAAATCTATGTATCTGTTGAACTCACGATTCTGCTCTCCTGCAAACATCATCCCCCTCCCATTTTAATAATCATTGACAAACAAGTGAGTACACAGGACGCAATAATTACTGGCAGCACACAAAATTTCAGTCCTTAGTTCATGCCATGGACTCTAACGAACAAGGACTACAAATAGAATTCTGTTCAGACATTACCCGTTTAATTCACTGAAGACTTAACCCTCTTAGAGCCAGCCTCAAAGGGTTTCATATACTAGCAATATCATACAAAGGAAATGTGGCAACAGTTGCCAATTGCTATGCCAGTGGCACAATAAGCAAATGCGGTGAAGGCTGACTGGCTAGCCACCCGTCTCTCCACGAGTAATATTTTAAAAACCCAACAGAATCAAAAAATAAATTGTACAGCATCATAACATATAACATATCAACTACAAATGGGTACAAATTTAAACACAAGGAAGACGGCATTATGAGATAAAACCCACAACTGGCCCTTCATCTACAAGATTCAAATTTCACACTTACTGATCCTTAACAGTACCACAAACCAATACTGGAAAAAGTAATGTGTTAAAACAAATAATAGAAACCTGAACTTCATTTTGTACTGACTGAGTATTAAATTAAATTTCAGTACTGATGCCATCCTGATTATACATTATTGCAGTTATGTAAAATATGTGATGTGAATATCAGAATACTTACCAAGCCCAGAATGATGTCAAATAGTTTGAATGTCACTAAAACCACCTCTAACATAACAGAGACAATCTGACAAAGCATTATGCAAACCAACGTTAATACTAATAAAATCACGTGCACCTGACCCTTAATATGAACGTATGGCAGGCGGAACACTAGCACATTCCTGTTCATCCAAAGTGGTATCTATAACAGGTCTGAATGTGATCTGGACCTAAAAAGAAAATACATGTATATTAAAACTGCACCTTGCTCATGGGTAAAAAATGAACACTAAATACGTGTCAGTCATAAATAAAGTAGATGACCAACTAGATGCAACAATAACAATTTACTGATCTTCAAATTAGCTCAACATGTTTTGGGCAAAGAATTACCTGAAACATGTTTAGCTAATTTGAAGATCAATAAATTATTATTGTTGCATCTAGTTGGTCATCTGCTTTATGTCAACAATGCACGGTCAAACACATCAAATTTACATGTCAGTCACTAGAGAATGTTACTTACATCACCGGTCTTGGGGTTGATGGACGTCAGTGTGTGCTTTCTCCAGTGCTGGTCAAATGGTCGCTTTTTCTGTGACTCAGTTGGTTTTGAGTAGTCATATTCATCAATTCTTTCCTGTACAACATACATCTTTCATGTACTTAGAATTTTTTCTTGGACAGGAAGGGGGTTCTAACATCTGCAGATGCAGTCTAATTTGACCTAAAGTCCATTTATGAAATCAGGGAATCTGAGGAACAGATTCTGTTATTCCATTAACAGTAACGTTCAGCAAAGAAGCTGTATCATGAATACTTAATATACACTGCATACCACAGAAGGGTAATTCAAATGCAAACTGCTACAAAAAGTACACACTTCTAACTGAACTCCAGTAACTTGCTACTGGTTAAGAATTTGGAACTGAAAACTAGTCGTACCCAAATAGGATAAGAGGCTTCATTAAAATATATATAAAGTGACACAATAATATGTTATGCCTTAACTCAGGCCTGCTGAGCACTTTTTGTCCTGTGGGAAACTTGCAACACTTGGTCCATATGCAGGTAACATGGAATTCAGTATAGAAAATGTGTACACATATACCTTGTGTATGATTCTAAACGTTATGTACAATAAAACTAAACTGACAACAAGAAAAATTTATAAAAACTGAAATTCATAACCTAGGCAAGGGCACCTTTCATTACAGCACATTTTTAAAAAATGAACCGATAATCAAATGAGTGCGTCCAAAAAGAAAGAGCTCATAATGTTTTTAACCTTCAAATGAAGTATGTTCCCATATGCAAGTGCTTGTTGAAAACACCCCAAGAAATGAATTTTATATAATATGTATATTTTGGAAATAAGTGTTTATTGCATTTTAAATACATGCTGCATAATTTCTGTTTTATTTTCCACAGCATACCATTTATTTCATAATTTAATCTTTTTCTGTTCAAATAATACTTTCATAAAACATGCACTAAAATTTAAATAATATTCACATTTTTTTAAAGCATTACCTGATGATAAATAGACAACAAGAATCTGACTAAGATACTAATTTTTGTATAATAAATTCTTTCACAAGAGAACCCATACAATGGTCACAAGAAATATGAAAATCAGCATGTTAACAGATATTAAATTCATGTAATATTGTGTTGTTTCCTTTGTTTTATTATAGCCTTGAGATTTTCTGACTAAAATCTGTTTTCTCCCACACATGCTGCACATACATGATGGATCATAACAGAATCCACATTCCATTCCTTATACCGGTTTTTGGTATGATATGCACATTTTAAGCAAATCAATAAAGTTCAGCTCAAGTTTCACACAAAATATAGATTCAGTGTACTAAGAACAAAAATCAAATCCAAATGACAACCTTATTACATAAATCAACTTTCATCTAAGTCCATTCAATGGCGTTGGACACATAACAACTACAGGGATGGACGAACATAATCTACATATGCTTTCACTTTGTGCAAAGAGACAGAAATAAAAGGAATACCTTGAAATCCTCACGTGCATGGGCGCCACGTGATTCCTTCCTGTTCTCAGCTGCAACAATGGCCTGCATCGCATTCAGCATGAGATTTTGCAGTTCCAGCGTTTCCACCAAGTCTGAGTTCCAAACCAGACTACGGTCGGACAACTTCAGGTCATCCAGATTCTTGTACAGCCCTTGCATTTTTTTTACACCTTCCTGTAGGGTTTCAGCTGTCCTGAAAACAGCTGCATGTGTTTGCATGGTCTTTTGCATGTTCAGACGCAAAGCTGCTGTAGGTACAGATCCATTTGCATGTCGCAGATGATCCAAATTTGCAATTGATGATTCTCCAGAATTCTGTTAAACATTCAACCACAGGCACATTATACGCCTGAGCATTTCTGCAGCATATTCTTGGATACGATATTACCACTTCATCAAAGGTCACTCAAAATTTCTCTTGGGTCTTTGTTGTATTGGTTTCACCACAACCAAGAGGATGGATAGCTAACACATTATAAATACATATTCCTGTACTGGTATATTAAAATAATGAGTACAGTACTCAGTTTGCTCTGGTACACAACACAGCTCAAGCAATGATATGGTCCATTTTGGATTGAGAACCATACATAATGCTTGAATACATAATGCCACAGACTAGAAGAACTTAACTATCTACTACAAAAATTATAATTTTATTCTGGACAAATCATACCTACTTTATAAGAAATGTTTTAAACCAAATTTTAATTATAACATTTCAAACCTCATGTATATTGTCAGGTAAGCGTTTTAAATCATATGCAAAAGAGAGCGGCTAAATTTGCAAATAATATAAATGAGTCGGGTTGGGAAACTTTGGCACATCGAAGATTAATAGCCCGAATATGCGCCTTTTTCAAGGCATACACAAGGAGATGGGCTTGGAAAGCAACAGACTTCTAAAACCATGCTATGTGAGCAGGGATGATCATAATCAGAAAATTAGGAATAGGAAACAAAGAAGAGATGGAAAATATTCCTTCATAAATAGGACCATTAAAAGCTGGAACCAATTACCTGCAGGCTTACTAGCTTCTTTCACCTGTAAACTAAACACATTTAGAAAGAGAGTTAAGAATGTAGTTACAAGCAAGGGAATTCAAGTGGGGATTGAATGTAAATAAGTTACATGATGTGAAGTGTAGTGATGTGGAGTGAATTGACGTGATTTATGTGAAGTGATTTTATTGAAGTGAAGTGAGTTATGGTGAAGTTCATGGGGATAAAAGTGCCATGTACCTTAGGGTGACTTTATACTGAGGGTACCTGACTATATTGTGAATATTTCATTTGGGTATATCTCATACTGTGTTTGTTTTAACTTGTACTGTGGTTGTTTTAACTTGTTTTGTTATGTGTGGATGTGTGGGTTTTGTAATGTGTGGGTGTTCTGGCAATATGCATACTTGTATTTAATGTGTTTTGTATTGATTGTACCAAGTTTTTCTGTATTGTTTCGTATACATATATTTATTCTTATTTGTTTTGTCTGTACTAGTGTGAGGACTACTGCCACCGAGTGACAGCTCACTTGCAGTTTAGTAGTAGTAGCAGTAGCAGTAGTGGTAGTAATAGCAGTAGCAGCATTAGCAGTAGTGGTAGCAACAGCAGTAGCAGTAGTAGTAGTATAGTAGTAGTAGTAGTAATGATGTATATTTTTTCTATACACAACTGACATCAACTGCATATCATACTACAGGTAATGAAACTTTGTAAACATTATTTCACTACTTGTAGCCGCTTTTAATCTTGGAACATGTACTCCCTGAGGATGGTATATTATTACTGAAGCATGTCAGAATAGTGTCTCTACTATCTGTATGTATTGGATATTGTGCATTTGGTTTATTTCACAAACAAATACATTGATCTGAAATGCACAGAATGGACAACTTTAAAATTCCCAGAATATGTACACTGTGATACAATTGCCATACTTATCAATTTCTATTGTGTCTCATAAAATATGTCAAGGTGTCAAGGGTATTTTACTTCCCTCCCTGCCAAAACAGATGACATGTGTAGTTTTCCAGCTCAAAGAGGTTTCCTGTTCTGCACTTCAGAACATCAGAACACTTTTGAGCGCCCAATAAAGTTGCCCCTGTACATGCCATGAAGGAACTTGGGGGGGAACAGAGGCAATAGCTCCACTCACTATTAGCCTGGTACTAGAAAAAGTAAGTGGTTAGCCTCATGCCCTGCAATTTTAGCCCTGGAGAAATTACACCCAGTACACAC
>Ga0123353_10004211_pt1 | contig 18469 bp, 21 predicted proteins | sample TergutLab28metaG_3_FD_92763 | JGI IMG/M metagenome (GOLD analysis project Ga0123353, IMG submission 92763) | Labiotermes labralis P3 segment gut microbial communities from Petit-Saut dam, French Guiana - Lab288 P3 | ecosystem: Host-associated > Arthropoda: Insects > Digestive system > Gut ... | reverse complement strand
TAAAAAACGGAGGGATCCAATAATGAAAACCGGTAACGTGGGTATAGCCCAACAGCAGTACAACCAATTCCAGAAGGTCGACAAAGGCGGCAAAACAAACGAAAAATCAGCAAACAGTGCTTTTATGCCCCCCGTTGACACATACACCCCGACCGTGAAAGGCGCGGCTGACCCTGCGACGATCGACAGGCTTTGGAAAGAGACGAACCATGCCGCGGAAGCTGTACGCAAGCTCGTAGCCTCGATGCTCGGCAAAAACGACGCGTCCGGTCAGGGATTCTGGGCGATAAGGGCAGGCGGAAAGTTCCAGCTCAGCGAAGCCGACAGGGCGCAAGCCCAAGCGCTTATCAGCGAAGACGGCTTCTTCGGAGTCAAGCAAACGACGGCGAGGATCATGGAGTTCGCGAAGGCGCTTGTCGGAGAAAACGCAAGCGAAAAAGACATCGAGAATATGCGCGCCGCGGTGCAGAAGGGTTTCGACGAAGTAGCAAGGATGTTCGGCGGATTCGACAAACTCCCGCAAGTCACCAAGGACACATACGACGCCATAATGAAAGCTTTCGACGAATGGAAAGCAGGCGGTGAAGCGGCAGCCTAAGAAACCTCGCAAACCTATACATCAAAATCCAGCATATCCCGGATTTGGCGTTTCTCGTCGATCCCGGGGTATGTTTCTTTTATCCTCAGCCCGTGCTCCGTAAGTTCGAACACGCAGCGTTCGGTGACGTACAGCACCTTCTGACCGCGTTTTATCGCGTTTTTACCCGAGAAGCTGATAGCGGAAATCTCGTTTCTGAACTTCCTGACAGAGCCCTCGCTTTTTATCACGATTTTGCCGTTCTCAATGGACGTCTTAAGCCCTTTCGCCGTGAAGCTCAAGCAGAACACTATAGTCCCCGTCGCGTGGATTATGTTGGCAAAGCCGCCGATACCGGCGTAACCGCCCTCCATTTTGTGGGCGTTTACATTCCCGTGCCTGTCTACTTCGAGCCCGCCCAGGAAGCATATATCCAACCCGCCGCCATCGTAAAAATCAAACTGCGTCGCCATATCCACTATCATATCCGCGCCGATCGTCGCGCCGAACGCCCTGCCGGGAGCCGGTAGTCCACCAACGCCTCCGGCTTCCACCGTAATGAGGATATCCTTCAGTATACCTTGTTTTGACGCGTGCTTACCAACAGTCTCTGGTATGCCAATGCCGATGTTGACGATTTGACCCGGAGAAAGCTCCCGCGCAGCACGATCCCCGATTATATCGGCAGTCTTGTCGTCCGCTTTATCGCCTTTTCCCGGCTTCTTCGACTGCTCAGCTATTCTGTTTATAAAGTAATCCATGTGAGACGCCGGCACATGAATGTCGCCGGACAGCGTGGGATTGTAATCGCTCTCATCGTCCGTGTTCTCGCGAACTACAACCGCGTCAATCAGGAACCCCGGCAGAACGACGTTGCGAGGGCGTGAAAACATATGGCTCACCCTCTCGACCTCGACAATTACCGTACCGCCGTTTCGTTTCGTCGCCTGTGCAACCGCAAGGGCGTCGACGACAAGATACTCCTTTTCAAACGAAATGTTGCCGTTCGGATCGACGGTCGTTCCCCTTATGAATGCCACGTCGATTTTCGGAGTATAGAGCAGGAGGTACTCTTTCCCCTCGATTTCCATGACTTTTACGAGTTCCTTTTTCGAAACATCGTTCAGCGCATATGTATCGACGCGAGGGTCGCAGTACAATCCGACGCCTACCTCTGTCAGCAGCCAGTCCTTGCCTGAAGCCGCGGCGCGGATCGTATGGGACAGCACTCCAAGCGGGAGGCAGTATGCTTCGATTTCACCGCTCAGCGCTTTTTTCAACGCGACAGGCATACTTCCGAAATGCCCGGCGACGACCTCGCTCACAGCGCCTTCTCGGATGTAAGGCTCAGCAAGCCGGTTCTCGTCCCAAACCCCGAACCCGGCTGCGCAAAACAGTCGTAACCCCTTCGGCGAGCCTGTCTCCATATACCGTTCGTAAAGGGCGTTGTGCAGGATCTCGGGATTCGACCACGCCAAAAATGAGTTTATCGCTATACAGTCCCCGTCCTTTATAAGATCGATCGCTTCACGCGCTGAGATGATTCTGAACATAGCTTAGCCCGTCCTTTCAAAACAAAAAACATGGTGGGAAAATTCATTGAACCTATCCTACCATGTTTTTTTGCTAAACACAATTCCCTAGTATTGCTGCTCGATGCCATACTCTTCCACACACATGCGCTCGACGTATCCAAGCACCTTGTACCTGCTGTTGTCAGGCAGTTTTCTGAACATACCCAGCAGGTTCTGCTCGACTTCGCTAACAAGAGACGCCGCGGAACCTTCCGACAGCAGCCAATCCAGCGGCACCGAGTAATGGTCTGCCATTGCTTTGAGCATCGCTTTTCTCGGAATAGTCAGGTCATGCTCCCATCTATACACGGAGTTCATCGACACGCCAAGTATCTTGCTTTGCTCGAATAAAGTTTTCCTCGTTTTAAGCCGCAGATTTCTCAATTTCTCACCCAAACTCATTTTATTTTCCTCCTTAGTCCGCAAGGCTTTGTTTTTTATGACCATCTTTGCCACGACAAAAGTGTAAGTTCTAAAGCTGCTTGAAGGTCAAGAGGTTTTTATTAGTTTTTCACTTTTTTTTGAGATTTTTCATCGTTCCGGCGCCGGCATTACATAAAAGTGTTATAAATAAAGGGTTTCCGGGCTTTTTTTTGTGCCGCTACTCACAGTTTTTTTGTACATTTTCGACAAATTGCTTGTCTATCGCTCCAAATTTCCCGGACAGGAGCGCGATTATTCTTCAAGTAACTTAAAGTTTTATCAATATTGTGCACATTTTTTGTGCACTTTATTTGTGTTGTATCTTTTACATATCTATGCTAGAATTTTGACGTATGTATCTGCAGCTCGATGCTGCGCCGAAAAAAAAACCGGGCGCTGCGTTGCAGGCCGGTTAATGAAGGGAGGGGCGACGGCGCGAGCCAGGATTGCCGGATCCGGCGGGCAGGACTGGCCAGGACCGTGAAGATGAATGAACCGTACTCTATCAATTCATGAGTTTTCAAAAATCTCCGGCGTTGAATCCTCAACGCTTCGCTACTGGGATGAGATCGGGATATTTTCGCCTGTAATGCGAAATCCTGAAAACAACTACAGGCACTACTCCCCCGCTCAGCTTCCTGCGCTGAACTTTGTGACGACCCTCAGCGAGCTTGAGATCCCTTTGAAGACTATTGCGGAACTCAGGGCGGAACGCGATCCCGAGAACTTCCTGGACTTGCTGGAAAAGCTGGAAAAACAGATGGATATGGAAATGCGCAGCCTGCGTCAGCGCTACTCGATCATCCACGCGCGGCGCGAACTGATCAATATGGGCATGAAGATCGACTTAAACGAGATTTCGATAATGCACATGGAGGAACAGGCTATGTTCCTGTGGCCGCGTAACGCGTACAAGGAAGGCGAGAACTTCATCGACGCGCTTGCAAAATTCGTTTCGCACACCGGCGACCTGCACATCAACCTCAGCTTCCCCGTCGCCGGTTATCACGATAACATAGATTCCTTTGCAAAAGGCCCGGATCGACCGGACCACTTCCTCTCGATCGACCCGATAGGCACCTATGTGCGAAAACCGGGCGAGTATGTAGTCGGTTTCGCCCGCGGCTACTTCGGCGAAGTAGGCGACCTCCCCGACAGGCTAAAGGAGTATATCAGAGAAAACGAAATAAGCGCCGCCGGCCCGGTGTATACAGTCTACTTGCATGAAGAAATCAGCACCGCCGACCCCGACCAATACCTTGCAAAATGCAGCGTTGCGATATCGAAAAAGCGCAAAGGAAAATAAGAGGGCACGACACAACAGAACCGTCCCCCTGTGTCGTGCTCTTATCGAATTTTAATATGCACCTCGCGGAGTTGCTTTTCTGAGACTTCGCTTGGGGCGCCCAGCATTAGGTCTTGTGCGTTACCGTTTAAGGGGAAGGCTATTACGTCGCGGATTGTTTCTTCTTCAGCCAGCAGCATTACTATTCTGTCTATGCCGGGGGCCATGCCTGCGTGCGGAGGGGCGCCGTATTGGAAGGCTGAGTAGAGCGCTCCAAAGCGCTTTTTAAGTTCCTCCTCCGGATAGCCTGCTATGAAGAAGGCTTTTTTCATTATTTCGGGGGAATGGTTACGAACCGCGCCTGACGACAACTCAACGCCGTTGCAGACTATGTCGTACTGGTGCGCGAAGATTTCCAAAGGGTCTTTTGTCTCGAGGGCTTCGAGCCCCCCCTGCGGCATGGAGAAGGGATTATGAGTGAAGTCTATTTCCCGTGTCTCCGGGTTGAACTCATACATCGGGTAATCCGTTATGAAACAGAACTCAAAGGCGTCATAGTCGATGATTCCGAGGTTGGCGCCCAGCCAGTTCCTGATCTGGCAGGCGAACCCGTCCACGAGTGCGGCGGCGTCGGAGATGAAGAACAGCGTCTCCCCTTCCTTAATGCCGTGCGTGTTTATAAGCTCCTGTTTCTGTTCGACCGACAGGAACTTTTCGATCGGGCCTTTGAAATCGCCCTCGGAGAGCGTGATGTAACCCAACCCTTTCATGCCCATATCCGTGGCGTACTTGAGCGAGTTATCGAAAAAGCTCCTCGGGCGGCCTGCGCAATCGGCGACTATCCCGCGGACAGGCTTGTTTTTGAACGGCGCGAACTCAACATTCGCGAAGAAACCGCTGAGGTCGCAAATGACCAGCGGATTGCGAAGGTCGGGCTTGTCCGTGCCGTATTTCAGCATCGTCTCCCTGTAAGTCAGGCGCCTGAACGGCGGAGGCGATACTTTCTTTTTTGCGAACTCTGAAAAAGTCGCGTACATTACAGTCTCAGCGACGGAAAACACATCTTCCTGCTCTGCAAACGCCATCTCGAAGTCAAGCTGGTAAAACTCTCCGGGCGAACGGTCGCCCCTTGCGTCCTCGTCACGGAAGCAGGGGGCAATCTGGAAATATCTGTCAAATCCAGAGACCATCAGCAACTGCTTGAATATCTGCGGCGCTTGCGGCAGAGCGTAAAACTTCCCTTTTTGCTTACGGCTTGGAACGAGATAATCACGCGCGCCTTCAGGAGAAGACGCCGTGAGGATCGGGGTCTGAATTTCGATAAAACCCAGACCCTTCATTTGGCTGCGTATAAAGTCGATAATCTGCGCGCGCAGAACTATGTTCGCGTGGAGCGACGGGTTCCGAAGGTCCAAGTAGCGGTATATCAGGCGCACTTCCTCGCGCGTCGCCGTCGACTCGGATATCTCGAACGGTAGCATATTCCTGCAAGGACCCAGTATCTCAAGCCTTTCCGCGAACACTTCAATGTGTCCGGTATCCAGCCTTGGGTTAACCATCTCTGCGCCGCGCGCCCTTACTTTTCCGAAAACAGAGACGACTGCCTCACGATTTACTCCTTCGAGCATCGTGTCGTCATGCAGTACGATTTGTGTTTTCCCGCTGCTGTCGCGCAAATCGAGAAACTTAACTCCGCCGTGGTCCCGGATCGAATCGACCCAACCCGAAATGCGCACATCATCTCCGATGTTGCCCTGTCGAAGCTCCCCCGCACGATGTGTTCTAAGCATAATGGCTAATCCGTCACATACGGCAGCAGAGCGACCTGGCGCGCTCTTTTTATCGCGATCATCAACCGCCTCTGATGCTGCGCGCACACACCTGTTGTCCTGCGCGGCAGTATCTTGCTTCTGTCTGACAAGTACCGCTTGATCTTTGCGGCGTCTTTGTAGTCTATATCCTGGCATTTATCCACGCAGAATTGGCATACCTTCCTGCGCTTACGGCCCTGCGGCCTGTTTTCTCTATCGTTTGACAAAAATAAGTCCTCCTAACTAAAATGGTAGATCCCCGTCGTCCATAGACATCTCGGTAAAATCCGAACTTTCTACAGGCGATCCGTAACCGGCGCTATAGTCGTCCTTGGCGTCCACGGGACCGAAACTCGCTTCTCTGCTTTTTTTGCTCTCGGTGAAATAGATGTTTTCCGCGACGACCTCCGCGCTTCTGCGCTTATTATTGTCCTTGTCGGTCCAGTCACGGATCTGCAAGCGTCCGGAAACTGCCGCCATCTGCCCTTTCACGAAGTACTTGGAGACGAACTCCGCGGTATTTCGCCAGGCTACGACGTCGATGAAATCCGTCTGCTTTTCCCCGCCGTCCTTGGGTGCGAAGCCCCTGTCTACGGCGAGCGAGAACGATGCGACCGGGATCCCGTTCGGCGTGTGCCGAAGCTCAGGGTCGCGTGTCAGCCTTCCCATGATAACGATTTGGTTCATTGTACTCTCCTATTCTCCGATGACGGTAATCAGCGAACGCATTATTCCGTCTGTGATTTTGAGTACGCGGTCAAGCTCCGCCGGGAATTCCGGACCTGACGTGAACTTGACAAGTACATAGTATCCTTCGGGCTTGTCGTTTATCAGATACGCGAGTTTGCGCTTGCCCATTTCTTCGATTTCGTTGAGCGTCCCGTTGGCTTCAATCAAAGTTTTGAATTTCTCGACCATAGCCGCAATTTGCTCATCTCCCATATCTACGTCGATGATGTACATGAGCTCATAATTTGCCGACGTTTTTGCCATTCTTTTTCACCTCCTTCTGGACTATGTTCATAGGTCCCCGGTCTGTGCCGGGAACAAGGATAGTACCCCGCCAGAAATCTGACGTTTGGTTTTATGCCTGAAATACAGTGGTTTCCGCACTCCTCAAGCCCTGTAATTATACATGAATGCTACGGTTTGTCAACAACAATTATCCGGCCCTGAAACAAGGCCGGACGGCATGTCCGATGAATTTCAGGTCGAAAACTATGACCCAAAATATCGAATAGTAAAATGCTATAACTATATTGTAGAACCAAAAAGTGAAAAAATATTTTTTTAGGACCCACAAAGTCGTAACAGTTCGCGGTCGACCGGGATTTGCTCTGACGAAGCGTGAATCTGCTCGCGGAGGGCGGCAGGAGCACATCCCGGGGTAGGGATAGAGTTATAGTATTGACTTGAAGCCGACCACGCGACATTTTTCACGCAAGTCAGAGTAAATCCCGGTCGACCGCGAACTGTAGCACAGACTCTAGAATGGCCAGCCGAAGCGGATTAGGAAGAGGACTATGCCTGCTATGGTTATCACTCCGATTATGATGATCGATTTTCTGTATTTGTCAGTTTTTCTTCTCATGCGCATTTTGTTGAAGAAAAAGGCGACAACGCAGATGACGAGGGATACTATCAGCAGGATGAACGCGATTGGAAGCAGCGTGGAATCCCAGTAGCTTCTTACGACGATGGTTGCGTCGTGGTGTTTTGAAAGGATGCTCGTGATGAACCTGAAGTCCCTCTCCGGTGACGCCATCTCAAGGACGGCCCATACCGCGACCGCGAACGCCCAGGACACGATGCTCAGGACGGTCGCCATCCTGACCACCCAGTCGACCTTCTTCCTTCGTTCCAGATAATCGGACGCGCCCGTAGATCTGTTTCTTTCCGAGTCGCTCATACAGTTATCTCCTCCTCAATATATTTTCAGCCTGCAATAGTTCTTCGGCGGTGTTGACGCCCAGAATCTCATCGCCAAGCTCTCTTTTTCGGATGCCGATCCTGCCGCCCGCAGCGCGGATGATCGCGGGAACGTCGGTGAGATAATACTCCCCTTGTGCGTTGTCGTTTTTTAAATCCTTCAGGGCGTCCAGAAGAACCGGCGTCCGGAAGGCGTACACGCCTGTATTCAACTCGGTTATTCTTTGCTCGTCCGGCGTACAGTCCCGATCCTCCGCGACGCGAAGGAAACCGCCGTTATCATCGCGGATTATCCTGCCGAATGCCAGGGGAAGCGAAGTTTCTCCGGTCAGGATCGTGCAGTCATTCTCCTGCTCAATATGCGCGTACAGTAAATCCTCATACGTTTCCCGTCTGATGACGGGCATATCTCCATAGCATACAAGGACCGAGCCCTGAAACCCCGCAAGCTCGTTTTCCGCAGCCTGGACGGCGTGTCCCGTTCCCAGTTGCCGCTCCTGTTCGGCAAATGTGTAATCGCTGAACTGTCGAATGACCTCTTCTTTTCCAAAACCGACGACTAGGATAATGTCTTTCTTTTCTACAAAGGATATCGCCTTCAGTACATGTGATAACATCGGTTCGCCGTAGACACGCCTCATTACTTTCGGGGCGTCGCTGTCCTCGCCCTGCATCCGGGTCCCCTTTCCCGCTGCAAGCACCACCGCCTTCAGATCCATATACATCAATTAAATATGCCTTTCTTTGTAAAGTTACTCGTCGACAGTCTCCGCCCAGGTGATTGGTTCGACCGTCTCCGTTATTTTTGAAACCGTGAACTCGTTCGCCCTCAGGTATGAGTACACACCCGGAAGAACGGAAGCGGCGCCCTCTGAGCAGGAGAACAGCAGGTTCATGCGCGCGCCATCCTCCCTCGGTATCGAATCGGTAATGAGAGTCACCGACTGCTCGTCATAGTCGACCATGCTATGAGCGCTCTCCCAGAAAACCAGCCTGTTTTCGTTTGCAGTCGCAACCGCGCGCTCAACCGCTTCGTCCGCAGAAACGATGACCGTCCTTATCTTTGCTGCCTCAAACAGGATGACCGAAGTTTCGAGATACTCGGCAAAAGTCCCTTCCCGAAGCCATATCCCGATCATATGCCCGCTGCCGGATATCCTGCGTATAAGACCCGGGTCGCCGGCAATATCTTCCCCCGTGACAAAAAAGCAGGAATGATACCCCGACTCCTCCTGGATGTCGAGCAAGTCAAGAATACTGCCCGCCGAACCCGCGGATATGTCGAAGAAACTGAGGTGAATAGTCACACTGTCATATCTGGGCGGCGGCGCAACTATTTGCGGCGGCGCCGGAGGCCTGCTTGTAGGCGTCGGCGACGGGGTCGGAGGCGGCGGCGCGTAATACTCGTTGTAAGCGGTCCTGATAGCGTTTCTGTTTATGCCGACGAATGTCGGGCCGTTGAGCAGCGCGCTGGATATGATCCGAACTACATACATCTGCTGTTCCGGGATTATATCGCGCGTTACCTCATTGATTTCGTAGTTGAATCCGAAGTAATCGCAGACCTGGCGAAGCGGCAGGTAGAACCTTCTCCCGACTCTTTTCGCGGAAGGCCAGGGAAGGACGTTGCCATCTTGGTCCTCAGTTACGCCGCGCGCTGTATAAAAGTCGACATACCTCGCCGTCCCTCCGTAGAGCCTGACAAACTCCAGGCTGTCCGAACCGATCGAGAACAAATTGACGCCCTCGAATATCTTATCAGGCACGAAGATTTCTCCGCCGCTGACAAAAGGCATAGTCGAGTCGTTAAAAGGCAGCAGCGTGTCGTTGATCGCCATAAAATACGGCGTCACGGCGGCGCGCGACACCGTCGGCATAAATGCCGCAACAAGGCACAGTGCAATAAGTACAGCCGGAATCCGTTTCTTCATCTTACAGCCCGTTCCCATTCGTACTGAAGAAATTTTATGCTTGCATTATACTACACCCGGTGTTATTTTGCAATAGGAAGGGTGATGCAAAGTGGACTTTCAAAGATATGATAATGCAGAGTCGTTCAGCGCAGATGTGCTGCATATCCTGCTTAATAACGAGGTTGAAAACAACCTCACGATAAGCCTTCTTACGGAAAGCAAGGCAAAGTACGCGACCGACTGGCTGATGGCGACAGTCGCCGACAAAGGGGAACCCGTGCTCATCGCAATTTGCACTAAGCCGTTCAATATTCTGTTACATGAGGCTGAGAACGCGACGCCGGAAAGCGTGTCCCTGCTTGCAAGAGAGCTGAAGAGAATCGGCGCGGAACTTCCGGGCGTTATGGCGGAGCGCGGGCTTGCGCTGCGTTTCGCGCGGGCTTACACCGCTGACGGCGCAAGCTGCGCCTGCTCCGACGCCGGCGCAGCCAAGCCTCATATGTCGATAATCGTCATGAGGCTGGACGAACTGTCCGCGTACGACAAGGCCCCCGGCTCATGCCGGCTGCTCGAAGAACGCGATATGTTCTTCGCCCCCTATTGGGAGCGTGCCTTCAGCGAGGACTGCCGCGTGCAAGTTTTTTCGATCCAGGAAAACGCCAACCGGATCAGGACCCGCATCGCAAAAGGCACGCATTTCATCTGGGAAGACGGCGTCCCGGTCTCGCAGGCAGTCCACGGGCGCAGCACTCCGAACGGCGCTGTCATAAACATGGTGTATACGCCGCCGCATTTCAGGGGGCGCGGATATGCGACGTCCGTAGTCGCGGAGCTGTCTGACTCGCTGCTGAAAAACGGCAAGGATTTTTGCTGCCTGTTTGCCGACGCCGGCAACCCGGTCTCGTGCGAGCTCTACAGAAAGCTCGGTTATTACGACGCCTTTTTTTTAGATGATATCAGGTTTGACACGGGGCGGTAAATGTCGTAGAATACATTGGTGAGTTTATTGTAGAAATACTGGTGAATTTATCAATGAATATCATCATTACGAACAATCCCCTTGTTGAAGCAAAGTTCAGGGGCAGATTCAAGATAGAGTTCAGGGAGCTTAAGTCAGACGTACTGTCATGCGCCCGCGACCTCGTACACGCCGGGCACAGCCTGCTGACGCACCCGCTGTCCGGCAGCGTGAAACCAAACGAGACGCCGTACAAGTCTGTCCTGGTTTCCGGAGATAGGGGCATACTTGACGAACAGTCGCTCAGAATAATCGAGGATTGCATTCAGGTTTCGAGAGGGTTCGTGAGCAGGGCATTTCCGGAAGAAAACCTGCCCGACCTGCAGGAAATAGACCTGTCGCTGACAAGTTCAGCGCCGGTGGGATAACACTTTATACTAAATAGGAGGGATGAGCTTGAAATTGGAAGTCGGTTATATCAATATCAGTGACATTCGGTTCGCGGACGAGTCCGCCGTCAAAGACGGCGTGCTTCACGTCAACGCAAAAGAGCTGGAAGCGCTGATCCTGGAGGACGAGCATCTGGCGTCGGTGTATTTTGACGTTGCGCGGCCGGGAGAGAGCGTCAGGATCACGCCTGTCAAGGACGTTATCGAGCCGCGTGCGAAAGCCGAAGGCTCAGGAGACGTTTTTCCGGGCGTGATATCAAAGGTGGGTACTGTCGGTTCCGGGAGAACTCATGTGCTTCGCGGCGCTGCGGTCGTGACCGTAGGCAAGATTGTTGGTTTCCAGGAAGGCATCATAGATATGACAGGGCCGGGCGCGGACTACACTCCTTTTTCGTCTACCGTCAACCTTGTCATCGGATTTACTCCGCGCGAGGGATTATCGGCGCATGAGTACGAGGCTGCTATCCGCAAAGCAGGTTTGAAAGCCGCATACGCGCTTGGCAGGCTCGGTATTGGCGCTGCGCCGGACGAGACGAAAACATACGAGTTCCCGTCTCTTCTGGAGGGGTTAAGGCTTTACCCCGATCTGCCTCGCGTAGGTTATGTGCAGATGCTTCAGAGCCAGGGTTTGCTCCACGATACTTATGTCTACGGGGTTGACATGAAGCAGTCGCTCACGACTATGCTCAGCCCGACCGAGGTCATGGACGGCGCGATACTCAGCGGTAACTGCGTGTCCGCATGCGACAAAAACACGACATACCATCATCAAAACAACCCGATCATCGAGGATCTCTTTGAAGAGCACGGCAAAACGTTGAACTTCGCCGCTATGATAATCACCAACGAGAACGTTTATCTGGCGGATAAGGAGCGTTCGTCCGACTGGACCGCCAAACTCGTTGACTACCTGGATCTCGACGGCGTCGTCGTCTCGCAGGAAGGGTTCGGCAACCCGGACACCGACCTTATCATGAACTGCAAGAAAATCGAGCAGGCAGGCGTCCGCACCGTGCTCATCACGGACGAGTACGCCGGACGTGACGGCGCGTCGCAGTCGCTTGCTGACGCTGACGCTTGCGCGGACGCTGTGGTTACGGCGGGCAACGCAAATCAGCTCGTAACGCTGCCAAAGCTGGACCGCGTTATAGGCACGCTTGACTACACTGAGAAGATCGCCGGCGGATTTGCGGGCAGCCTGAACAGCGACGGCAGTATCACTGTAGAACTGCAGGCTATCACAGGCTCGACGAACGAGCTCGGCTTCAACCGCCTGAGCGCGCGCTGACGGGTTACGGGAAAGGATAATCATATGAACAAATTTAGAGTTGTACACTATATTAACCAGTTTTATGCAGGCGTCGGCGGCGAGGAAAAAGCCGATTACAGACCCGAGAAGAGGGACGGATCGGTGGGTCCGGGTACGGCTCTGGCGGCTGCACTTGGCGAGATGGCGGAAATAGTCGGCACGATCGTGTGCGGGGACTCATACTTTAATGAAAACCTCGACGAGGCGAAAAAGGCGCTGATAGAAATGATCCGCGAGTTAAAGCCTGATATCTTCATTGCCGGGCCGGCATTCAACGCAGGGCGCTACGGCGTGGCTTGCGGGACTATCTGCGAAGCAGTCAGGCAGGAGCTTGGTATACCCGTGCTTACAGGCATGTTTGAGGAGAATCCGGGCGCGGAAATGTTCTGCGACAAGCTTTATATAATCGCAACGTCAAACAGCGCTGCCGGTATGCGTAATGCAGTTCCGAAAATCGCGGCTCTGGCGCTCAAGCTCGCCGGCGGGGAGCAGGTCGGCGCTTCGATAGAGGAAGGTTATCTGCCCGGCGGCGCACGCGTAAACTTTTTCGAAAAAGAACGCGGCTCGAAGCGCGCCGTCGATATGCTGCTGAAAAAGATGGCGGACCAACCTTTTGTCACAGAGTACCCCATGCCTGATTTTGACCGCGTCCCGCCCAACCCCGCGGTTGTTGACATTGCTAACGCCTCGATTGCGCTGGTAACTTCCGGCGGCATCGTGCCAAAGGGAAATCCGGACCGAATCGAGTCGTCGAGCGCGTCGAAGTTCGGCGAGTATGATATTTCCGGCGTCAACGACCTGACCGCGGACGACTACGAGACGGCGCATGGCGGTTACGACCCGGTATATGCAAACAATGACCCGGATCGCGTGCTGCCGGTCGACGCGCTAAGGGAGTTCGCGCGCGAGGGTAAGATCGGCGGATTATACGAAAAATACTATACAACGGTCGGTAACGGCACGTCAACAAAAAACGCGAAACTGTTCGCTCAGGACTTTGCGAAGAGGCTCCGGGACGATAATGTCCAGGCGGTCATCCTGACTTCGACCTGAGGGACCTGCACTCGTTGCGGTGCAACGATGGTAAAAGAAGTCGAGCGCGCAGGCATTCCGGTCGTCCATATATGTACGGTCACCCCTATATCGATGACGGTCGGCGCGAACCGTATCGTGCCTGCCGTGGCGATCCCGCATCCGCTCGGAAACCCGTCGCTGAACGAGACCGAAGAGAAAGCGCTCAGGCGAAAGATACTGGCGACCGCTCTCGATGCGCTTTCGACGGAGGTTGACGGCCAGACGATATTCGAGGTGAAGTAGCCATGTCAGAGAAAATCTATGATGTGATAATTATCGGCGCGGGTCCTGCCGGGTTATCGGCCGCCCTTTACGCAGGGCGCGCCCGCTTGAGCACGCTGATCATCGAGAAGGAAAAAGACGGCGGGCAGATCGTCGTCACAAGCGAGGTCGAGAATTACCCGGGCGGCGTCGAGCACGACACCGGACCCAGCCTGATAGGGCGAATGGTCAAGCAGGCGGAGCTGTTCGGCAGCGAAAAAGTGTACGACGCCATCACGGGAGTCGAGCTTGACGGCGAGGTCAAGACACTGACAGGGCATAAAGCGGAATATAGGTGTAAGGCAGTCATCATCGCCACAGGCGCCCACCCGCGGCCAATCGGCTGTCCGGGCGAAAAGGAGTTCGTCGGCAAGGGCGTCTCCTACTGCGCGACTTGCGACGCCCCGTTTTTCCAGGAACTGGAAGTCTATGTGGTCGGCGGAGGCGACGCCGCCGTCGAGGAAGCGATTTATCTTGCAGGTTTCGCCCGCAAGGTAACGGTTATACACAGGCGCGACGAGCTCCGGGCTGCAAAGTCTATCCAGGAAAAGGCATTCACGCACCCGGGTCTTGAGTTCATGTGGAACAGCGTCGTGACCGAGCTTCGCGGCGATGGCATACTGTCTTCGATGGTAGTGACCGATACCGTGACCGGAGAGACCCGCGTTATCGACGCGGACGAGGACGACGGCTTGTTCGGAGTCTTCCCCTTCGTAGGTTTTGTCCCCCACTCGGACCTTTTTGTCGGTATGCTCGACATGGAAGGGGCTTACTTGAAAACTGACGAAAATATGAAGACTAACATTCCTGGAGTATTCGCCGCGGGCGACGTACGCGCAAAATCGCTGCGCCAGGTAGTAACCGCAGCCGCCGACGGCGCAATCGCCGCCACCCAGGCGGAACACTACTTGTCAAGAGGAAAGTAGGGGCGCCGCTTGCTGCGCCCGCAGATGATAATTTGAAAGGCGGACATAATTATGGTCGAACTGACAAAAGAAAACTTTGAGCAGGAAGTGCTTGGCGCCGAGGGCAAGGTATTTGTGGACTTCTTCGGCGACGGCTGCGTCCCATGCCAGGCGCTTATGCCGTTCGTGCATGAATGCGCCGAAAAGTACGGCGAAAAACTCAAGTTCGCGATGCTCAACACCACAAAAGCAAGGCGCCTGGCTATCAGCCAGCAAGTGCTCGGGCTGCCCGCCATGGCGATCTACGAAAACGGCGTCAAGATCGAGGAACTCGTTAAGGAAGACGCCACAGAACAAAATATTGAAGCATTGATAAACAAACATATTTAAGTAAACGGAAGGAGGCGTCGCATTGGGCAAATTGGCAGGCAAAAAGGTCGTCATAATAGGCGACCGTGACGGAATCCCCGGTCCCGCGATCGAGGAATGCGTCAAAACCGCAGGCGCGGAAGTTGTGTTCTCCTCAACGGAGTGCTTCGTCTGAACGGCTGCGGGAGCAATGGATCTGGAGAATCAGAAGAGGGTCAAGGAATTCTCGGAACAGTACGGACCCGAGAATGTGATAGTCGTCCTCGGCGCGGCGGAAGGCGAAGCCGCAGGCCTCGCGGCCGAGACAGTCACAGCAGGAGACCCCACATTCGCCGGACCATTGACAGGAGTCTCGTTGGGACTCGGAGTATACCACATCTGCGAGGAAGTCATCAAAAGCGAAGTAGACGAAGGCGTCTATGACGAACAGGTCAGTATGATGGAAATGGTTATGAACGTCGAAGAAATCGCAAAAGAAATGGAATCGATGCGCAGCCAGTTCAGCAAGTACTAAGTTAGTCTGAGGGGATTACGGACTTCACGGTCGGCGGGATTTACTCTGACGCAGCGTTGATTTGCCAGCGGAGGTCGGCAGGAGCACATCCCGAGGTAGGGATAGAGCTATAGGAAAGACTTGAAGCCGACCACGCGGCATTTTCACGCAAGTCAGAGTAAATCCCGCCGACCGTGAAGTCCGTAATTCAGCTGCTTACATATGCAAACAAAACCAAGGAAAGGTTTTAGATAATATGAACAGTGTACTAAAAGGCTCCTCATATGTACTGGTCCACGCGCCTGATATGCTGCTGCATGGCGGGACTACACAGAAAACCGAACAGATCGTCAATCCTGAATCGGAGTACCTCGTCAAACTGCCTGAACACCTTCGCAGCTATGACGACGTCATCGCATATCTGCCGAACCAGGTTTATATCGGCGGGAAAACGCCCGACGAGCTGGCGCAGGCAGGGCCTACCTGGTACGACAAGCCGCTCAGCGGCGCAGACCGATACGGCGCGTTCGGCGAGATCATGCCGCAGGATGAGTTTTATCTTCTCATGCAGGCTTGCGACGTCTTTGACCTGGTGCTGCTTGAAAAAGGTTTTACGAGCGGCGTCCGAACCCGCTTTGAGAAGCACCCGCTTGTCGACGCCGAACTGCTCGAACGCGTTGGGGAAGGCGCCGAACAAACAGACATAGAAAAAGCTGTCGCGGAGGAACACGCGGAGGGCGTTTTCCACAACGGCAAACTGGTCGGATGCGTGAAGAAAGCGCATGACATAGACGAGAATCTGGCGGCGCATGTGATTTTTGAGAACCTTGTTTCAAAAGCGTCCTGCGCATTGTCGCTGCTTCATCTTGTGCGCGTATCGGGCATTGACAAAGCCTCAGTCGACCTGGTACTCGACTGCTCCGAGGAAGCGTGCGGCGATATGAATCAGCGCGGCGGCGGCAACATGGCAAAGGCGGCGGCGGAGATCGCCGGCCTGACCGGAGCTTCCGGCGCCGACATTCGCGCGTTTTGCGCAGCGCCCGCCCACGCGATGATCCACGCTGCTGCACTGGTCGCAAGCGGAACATATGAAAACGTCGTCGTCGCTGCAGGGGGTTCGACTGCGAAGCTTGGCATGAACGGGAAGGACCATGTAAAAAAAGACCTCCCCGCACTAGAGGACGTGTTGGGCGGATTTGCCGCACTTGTATCAAAAAACGACGGCGTCAGCCCGGAGATACTGAGCGGCTTCACAGGCAAACACAACGTCGGCAGCGGTTCGTCCCCGCAGGCAGTCATAACCGCGCTGGTCACAGACCCGCTTGACAAGATGGGTCTGAAGCTCAGCGACGTAGATAAATACTCTGTAGAAATGCAGAATCCCGATATAACGAAACCTGCGGGCGCCGGGGACGTCCCCCTTGCGAACTATAAGATGATCGCGGCTTTGGGAGTCAAACGCGGCGAGCTCGAGCGCACCGATATCGACGCATTCACAGTAAAGCACGGCATGACAGGCTGGGCGCCGACACAGGGGCACATCCCGTCAGGCGTTCCCTACCTGGGATTCGCGCGTGAAGATATCATGTCCGGAAAAATAAACAGGAGCATGGTCATCGGAAAAGGCAGCCTGTTCCTCGGTCGAATGACAAACCTGTTCGACGGCGTATCCTTCATTCTGCAGAAAAACTCCGGCGGCGCAGACGAACCGCCGCCCGGCGTCTCAGAAGAAACAGTCAAACGCTTGATAGCCGAATCGTTGCGGGAACTCGCAAAAACAATGGGCGCGGAGTAGAGAGTTCGGAACACTGAATCGAAGGGATGGGTTTAATATGTCTAAACCTGTTGAAAGAATTATTGCAGATACGTTTTTGGAGCTGGCGTCCGCGCTGGAGACCGGGTCGTTCAAGCCTGCAAGGATCGTGCTCACGGGACCCGGCAGCGAACATGGCGAAGAGAACATGATCCGCGGGGCGGCCATTGCCGCGGCGCGCGGCCATCATGTCATTTATGCCGGTACGCAAACAGGCGACGGCGTCCGAACCGTAAACGCTGCGGACGACAAGGAAGCGCACGACGTCATGGAATCGCTGTTGGAGAGCGGAGAGGCGGACGGCGCAGTCACAATGCACTATCCCTTCCCTATCGGCGTATCGACCGTAGGAAGAGCCGTGACGCCCGGCCTCGGAAAAACGATGTACATAGCGACGACGACCGGCACGTCGTCTGTGGACCGCGTCGAAGGAATGATCCTGAACGCGCTTTACGGAATAATCACCGCAAAATCCTGCGGCATTAAGAACCCGACGGTCGGCATCCTCAACGTCGAGGGCGCGCGTCAGTCTGAGATAGGTCTCAGGGAGCTGAAGAAGAACGGTTATGAGATACATTTCGCGGAGTCCGGCCGTTCAGACGGCGGAAGCGTTATGCGCGGCAACGACGTGCTTACAGGAACCTGCGACGTGCTCGTCGCAGACCCGCTGACCGGGAATATCCTCATTAAAATGCTCAGCTCATTCACGACCGGCGGCGGATACGAGACGCTCGGCTGGGGTTACGGTCCGGGAATAGGCCGCGACTACGAAAAGCTGATCCTCATTCTTTCGCGTGCGTCAGGCGCACCACTTGTCGCCAACGCGATCGAGTTTGCGGCAGAGATGGTCCGGGGGAACTACAAAGAGGTAGCGGCGGCGGAATTTAGCGCGGCGAAAAAATCCGGGCTTCAAAAACTACTCGACGGACTGCGTGCAAAAAAAGCCCCGGAAACTGAAAGCGCCCAGGTTCCTAAGCCCCCCGAAGAAGTCGTCACCGAGGAAATCTCCGGCATAGAGATAACAGATATCGAAGACGCCGTCTCAGCACTCTGGAAGGAAAACATATTCGCAAGCAGCGGCATGGGCTGCACCGGCCCCGTAGTAATGGTAAGCGCAAAAAACCACAAACGCGCCGAAGGCATCCTCGCATCAAAGGGTTATATACAATAGAGACCCTCGCAACAGGGTGCAGTTGAAAATTCACGATGGCGGGAGCAAGCCCTCCCCTTGACCCACAAATGTTAGGGAGTCTATCGTAGTCCCGCCCGATTATGCGCCCCTCGCGTTCCGCGACCCGCGCCCCCCGCCCCGGATCTGTGACCTGC
>Ga0123353_10004210_pt1 | contig 18470 bp, 18 predicted proteins | sample TergutLab28metaG_3_FD_92763 | JGI IMG/M metagenome (GOLD analysis project Ga0123353, IMG submission 92763) | Labiotermes labralis P3 segment gut microbial communities from Petit-Saut dam, French Guiana - Lab288 P3 | ecosystem: Host-associated > Arthropoda: Insects > Digestive system > Gut ... | reverse complement strand
TTTTCTTGACCCATTCCTGCCACCTCCGTTGCTTTTCGTCTTGCAACTTACAGTGTATCGGATTCCGCTGCGCATGGGTCGCTTTTTATTTCTCTTTGGGCAGTTTATTTTACAACTTGCCTTCCAATTCTATCCTACAATCCTGCCGAATATTGTTAGGAAACAAGACATAAAGGAATGGTTCTATATGAAAAATATATGGAGAAACGCATTGTTGGTATGCTTGGGTTTGGGCATCCTGCTCGTTAGCCGAGCAGCATCTGCGATTTGGATTCAGGTTGGCCCGAATTTCGGGGACGGTTTCGAGTTGGTGATCGGCGAGGTGCGCGAGGTGTATGTTTCCATGGAGAGCTGGACCTATGGGGAGACGCCGAGCGAACCGATCGTTACGATTAAGGACAGTTCTCTGCTGTATCTGGAAGAATTGGAGCGGGAAATTCCCGAACAAATAAAGGATCTGGAAGCGAATATGGACGCGGGCGACGAAGCACATATGGCGAACCTGCGGGGCATGCAGCAGGCCTTGCAGAATGTGAAGGACGCCATTGCGTATCATAAGAATACGCTTGCCAACGCGATAGTTCTCATGGAGGAGCCGCCGCCAACGGATGCCGAATCGAGGATCAGGGACACGGATATGGCGACTGAGATGAATGACCCGGAACCACGCAAGGTGGAGGTATACATTTCGTATGTGAAGGATGTTTTCTCAAAAAAGCTGACCAATGAGACACTGGGTTTGCTGTTGGAGTCGGGGCTGATACCAGACACGGATATATTGTATGAAAAGCCGACCGCGCCGGGGGCGTATATCGTGATTGCGACCGTCTATGAATCGAATTTGCTGCAACTGTTGGATGGCGGCATGCGGGTCAATAATGCTGCGGATGACGCCGCGGGGCTTGCAGTGCATGCAATCAGGGGCATAGATCACTTCAATATTTATGGGGATGTATCGGTTCCGCGGACGGGGGATACCGGCGCAGTGAGGATTATGGTGGGTTTGGTGATTCTGTCGGTTGCTGTTGTTTTGATAAGCGCGAAAGGCGCGAAAAACACGAAAAGGGTGTCGGTTTGAGCTTTACGGTTTATGTTTATCGTAGGCTTGGATGATGCGGCCTACGAGTTCGTGACGTACTACGTCCTTGTGGGTCAGGCGTATGGTGGCGATGCCGGGTACATCTTCGAGGATGCGCAAGGCGTGGATGAGACCGCTCTTGCGGTCGGGCGGGAGGTCAATTTGCGTAATATCGCCCGTGACGACGATGCGGCTGCCCTCGCCGAAGCGGGTTAGGAACATTTTCATCTGTTCGATAGAACAGTTTTGCGCTTCGTCGAGGATGATATAGGCGCGGTTCAATGTGCGGCCGCGCATATAGGCCAGCGGCGCGACCTCGATGGCGCCGCGCTCCATCAGCGATTTATAGGTTTCCAAGCCGAAGAATTCTTGCAATGCGTCGTAGAGCGGGCGCAGATAGGGATCTACCTTGTTTTGCAGGTCGCCGGGCAAAAAGCCGAGCTTCTCCCCCGCTTCCACCGCGGGGCGCGTGAGTACGATGCGCTCCACTTCCTTGTTTTTATAGGCCAGCACCGCCATCGCCACGGCCAGATAGGTCTTGCCCGTACCCGCGGGGCCGACGCCGAAGACCAGCTCATGCTCTTTCAGCGCGTTGATATATTTCTTCTGCCCCAGCGTTTTACACTTGACCGTGCGGCCACGGGCGGTGAGGGCGACCACATCGCCCATAATGTCGGAGATGCGGTCAGCATTGCCCTCCTTGGCCAGATCGATGGCATAGCGGATGCGCCCGCGGTTGATTTGCTCGCCCGCGCGCTGCATCAGCAATAGTTTTTCCAATACGGCGCGGCAGAGCGCGACCGCTTCCTCCGTGCCTTCGATTTGGATACCCTCCTGCCCGACGCGGATGCGAGTCTTGGTCTCCTCCTCAAAGATATAGAGGTTCTCATCGAACACACCCAGAATGCCGCGCGTGTCGTCCATGGTTTCGAGTTCTATGAAGGCGGTGGTTTTTGTTTCTGACATATTCCTATCCATACATTAGTTTTAGTATCCACGCCACGAGCCGCGTGGGGAGCAGGCGGTTCAGCAGGGCGATCAGTTTGTAGGCGAAGCCTATGGTGTAGAGCGGGGCGGGCTTTTTCTTGCGGGCGATTTTGTAAATGGCGCGGGCTATGGTGCTTGGAGGCATGCCGCTCTGCTCGTCTTTCTCCATTTTGGAGACGGAGAGGGCTATGCGTTCGCCGTAGATATCCGCGCCTGCGGGGGATTTTTCGCGCGCGGCGGTGAAGCCTGTTTTTACATCGCCCAATTGGATGGCACTCAGGTATACGCCGAAGGGCTGCATTTCCAGCGCCGCCGCGCGGGAGAAGGCGGCGATGGCGGCTTTTCCCGCGGAATAGTGCGCCTGAAAGGGTATTGGCAGCACGCCCGCGACGGATCCGGTGAAGAGGATATTGCCATAGCCCTGTTCGCGCAGGTATGGGGCGGCGGCGCGGAAGGTGCTCACCGCGCCGAGATAGTTTACGCGGAACTGCTTAACCGCTTCGGCGTATGCCGTGCATTCCGCCGCGCCGGAGATGCCGAAGCCCGCATTGCAGAGCACGGTGTCTATACGGCCAAATGCGGCGTAAATATCCGCAAAGGTGCCTATAAGGGCGGCTTCGTCGGTGACGTCCACGCCATAATGGATGATCCCCTCCCCTCCCTTTCCGCTGCGGGAGAGTTCGCAGACCGCCCAACCGCGCGCGGCGAAAAACTGTGCCGTGGCAAGGCCTATGCCAGAGCTGCCGCCCGTGAGGACGAGTACCTTTTTTATTTTATCCATTTTTCTCTTTTCCTATTATGTCTGCCAGGATATCCATGGCTTCGTCCAAGAGCGGTTTGGTGAGGGTCGCCATATAGCTGGTGCGCAACAGGCACTCGTTGGGCGCGACGGCGGGCGGCAGTACGGGGTTGACATAGACGCCCGCATCATAGATTTCGATGGCTTTGTGCAGGGTGTTCTCCATGGTGTACGTGAAGATCGGGATGATGGGCGTGGCGGAGGGGCGTATGACGAGACCGCGCGCGGAGAGACCAGAACGGGCATAGTCCGCAAGACCCAGCAGTTTTTGCGGCAATTCGGGATGCGCGATGAGGTGGCGCAAAGCCGCCAGCGCCGTGGCACAGCAGGCCGGGGTCATACTGGCCGAGAAAATGAAGGGACGGGAAGTGTGGCGCACATAGTCCGCGACTTTCAAAGAGGAGGCCATATAGCCGCCGAGGGAGGCCAGCGACTTGCTGAAGGTACCCATATAGATATCCACCTCGTCCTCCAGCCCGAAATAGCTGGCGGTGCCGCGCCCGCCCTCGCCCAGCACGCCGAGCCCGTGGGCATCGTCCACCATGACGCGCGCACCGTATTTGCGCGCGAGCGCGACAATTTCGGGCAACTTTGCAATATCGCCGCCCATGGAAAACACGCCATCCGTAACGATCAGGATGCCCGCGCTCTCCGGCACTTTTTGCAGGGTCTTTTCCAGATCGCCCATATCGTTGTGGCGATAGCGCAGCATAGTGCCATAGGAGAGCTTGCAGCCGTCATAGATGCTGGCATGGTTCTCGCGGTCGCAGAGCACATAGTCTGTGCGGCCCACGATGGCGGAGATGATGCCAAGGTTGCTCTGAAAGCCCGAGGAGAAGGTGGTGACCGCTTCCTTGCGCAGAAAACGGGCCAGTTCCGCTTCCAGCTCCAAGTGCAGCTCCAGGGTACCGTTCAGAAAACGGGAACCGGAGCAGCCCGAGCCGTATTGCTCGAACGCGTGTATGCCCGCCGCGACAACGGAGGGCTCCGTGGTGAGACCAAGATAATTGTTCGAGCCGAGCATGATGCGGCGCTTGCCCTCCATCATCACCTCCACGTCTTGTCGCGATTCGAGGGCGTGGAAATAGGGATAGATATTGGCTTCGCGCAGATTGTCGGTGGTGCGGTAGTTGTAAGCTTTTTTGAAAATATCCAAGCGGTTATGCGTCCTTTCTTGTGGTACGGAAGGTATTTTATCATTATTGCTTGGGATAAGTCAAATCATTCTGCTTTCAACAATAGCGGCGATATGCGCTACCACATCTTCCAGTGTGAGTAGCTCCCCGCTACGTGGAACAGCGCGCCAAAACGCCTGCAATTTAGGATCGGGATTCTCTTGCGCCGCGGCAATGGCAAGCGCAATTTCCCGGCGCACATCGTCTATGCATTTGCCCTCATCTTGGGCAATCTTCTGCAAAACCTCCGCGACTCTTTTTGTGTTCACTTTGATACAGCTCCTCTTGTTCGACTAATCTAACAAGACTAATTATATCTTATTTGCCCAATATAACAAGTATAAACTGAAAAAATCAAATAGCGATTCGGCGGAGGGCAAAATGGAATACGGAACAATAAAAATAAAACTAAACGAACTTATAGAGCAAACCGGAATAAGCAAAAACAAGTTAAGCCATAAGGCCGAAATGCAGCGTTCGCAAATCAACAACTATTGCAAAAACGAAATAGCCAGACTGGATATTGACGTTTTGGCGCGGATATGCACGGTGTTTGAATGCAGCATCGGCGATCTGCTGGAGTTTGTGCCATATGAAAAGCCCGGGGAGGGCAAATAACCAATTTTACGATACCGACATAGCGGATTCGCCATTGTAATCAGGCGCGGGACGATTGCAAACGACTCCGCAGGAGACGTTGCGTTCCCTACAGCTCTGCGATTTTTTCGAGCTCCTGAATAAAAACGGCTAATGTGTGCAGCCATTTTCTATACATAAGCGATACCCCTTGTGCTTGGTTATCAAGAGAATCATACCACGCGGAGGTAGTGTTTACAATAACGAAAAACGCAAAGTGTGGACAAACAAGGGCTTTTACGTTATAGTGTTTTATACGAGAACAAAAACAATGCAAAGGGAGAGATCATGCTAAAGAACAAAAAGCGAGAGTTTCTTTACGCGCTCAGTGTTTTTGGGCCAAACCTGATATTTACGATGCTGATGGCTTACTTTACAAGCGCTGTCAATCCGCAAAATTTGCGCAAGGACATCGCGCTTTGGGCGTGGATGCAACAGGGTGGCGTGTATGCCGTACCCATCGTTATGACTTCGATATTCGGGATTCTGTTTACCGTGGGACGCGTGTTTGACGCGCTGATAGACATTCCGCTGGCCGCAAAACTTGACAGAATGCACAACAAGTATGCACGCCTTAGGCGACCGATCCTTCTTTCGATAGTCCCCTTGATGATCAGTGCCGTTGCGCTTTGCCTGCCGCTCACCTTAACCCCCAACAGCGCGTTCAACACGTTTTGGTTTTTCGCGGTTCTGATCATTTTCTTCTCCGCCTATACGCTTTCCATGGTTGCGTTTTACAGCGGCCTTTCCGGCATCTGCACAGACCGCGCGCAACGCGCGAGGGTTTCTTACTATAAATCCTTTATTGACACCGTTCAATATGCCCTGGCCTATGCGCTGACCCCACTTATTTTGTCCGCGCTACGGGGTTCGGGGCTCAATGTGATGCATATTATCTTGTTCACGACCCCGCTTATGGCAACCTTGTTTATACCTATCATTTTATCAAAAGGGCATAAAGACACGGGCGCAAGCCCGGACCTTATACCCGAAACACAGGAGACCCCTGAAAAAACCGGCATCATTGCAAGCCTTCGCTTCGTGATTACGAACAAGGCATTTTGGTCGTGGATGCTGGTCGCCTTCTCTTATTTTATTGGCTTGCAATTGTTCCTTACCATGCAGAATGAGTTGATTTCGGGGGTGCTGCAGCTGCCCGCCCAATATGCCGCGCTGCTGAACGCCGCCGCATTCGGGCCTGTCCCCATTATGCTTTATTTCTACAACAAGCTCATGCGGAAGAAGGGGATACGCTTTGCCCTTCAAAGCTCTATCCTGGCTTTTGCCGCAGGTATTTTGTGCTTCGCGCTCGGTTCGGCCATGTTTTTTCCCGACTCGATTGCCCCGCGCATCATTATCAACATCATAGGCGGCGTCATATCCAGTTTCTCGATCGGCGCCTTCTTTATGATGGTTCTTATGATTCCTTCTCAGGTCGCGGCGGTTGAACTGAAAGTGATGAAACGCAGAAACAGCGCCATGTATTTTGCGGGCCAGGGCGTTGTAATCGGGGTGGCCGGGGCAATTGCGACCGGAATTCTTGCAGACACCGTGCTTCGGGGCGCGGGTGAAATTCTTGTAGCAACAAGTATGGCCGGGATTGAGGGCGGTATGTATAACCTGCCGCTCGGCGGATTTATCGCCCCGTTTATTGTGGCGTTCTTTAGCCTTGTTGCGTTTGGCGCGGCATATCTGATGCCGAAAAGCTATGATACCAAAACCATAGGAAAGTTGTTTGACGCGAACTATGCTCCCAATGACGAAGATTTGGCAGATTCTGAAATTGTGGAAAAGAGCGGCGCTGTCGAAGCGTAAAACATGTATTTCCCCCTTGCGTCCGCTGCCCGCCCGTGTTATACTGTGCGCACAACAGAATATTTCTCATCGAGAGCGACGGAGGGATCGGGCCCTGTGAAGTCCGCCAACCTTGAAAGGTGGCAAATCCCGCGGCAGACCTTGCGTTTGCCGGAAGATGAGCAGCGCAGGCCGGCTCATCGTGAGTCGGTTTTTCTTTGCAGTGTGGAGTTGCGGTAGGAATCGCAAGCGATTCCTTATTGAAGTTTTAGTATCAGAAATACCGCAGGTATTTCTACCATAACTCCACACTCCACACTCCGCCCCCTCACCCCACCACCTTACCATAAAAAAGGAGCTCAGCCAAAATGCCAAACCATATCTTCACTTCCGAATCCGTGACCATCGGGCATCCCGATAAGCTCTGCGACCAGTTGTCGGACGCCATATTGGACGCCATACTGGCGCAGGATCCCGGGGCGCGCGTGGCCTGCGAATGCGCCGCCACAACGGGGCTTGTGTTGGTGATGGGCGAAGTCACAACCGAGGCCTATGTGGATATACAGGCGATTGTGCGCAAGACCGTCTGCGATATAGGCTATGACCGCGCGAAATTCGGCTTCGACGGCGCGACCTGCGGCGTCATTGTCGCGTTAGACGCGCAGAGTTCCGATATCGCCCTCGGCGTGGACGAGTGTTTGGAGGCCAAGCGGGGCGAGAGCCGCGACCATCTGAACACGGGCGCAGGCGACCAGGGCATGATGTTCGGCTACGCTTGTGATGAGACGGAGAGCCTGATGCCCTTGCCCATACACCTTGCGCACGCGCTCTGCCGCCGCCTGACGCAGACGCGCCAAAGCGGCGCCCTCCCCTACCTCCGCCCCGATGGCAAGGCGCAGGTCAGTGTGGAATATGATGAAGGCAATCGTCCTCTGCGCGTGCATACGGTTGTAGTCTCCTCTCAGCACGACGAAAACGTATCTCACGCGCAATTGGAAGCGGATATACGCCGCGAGGTGGTTGAAGCGGCCATCCCGGAGCACTTGCTCGACGCCGATACGCGCATACTTGTAAACCCCACGGGGCGTTTTGTCATCGGCGGGCCGCACGGGGACTCGGGGCTGACCGGGCGCAAGATCATTGTGGATACCTACGGCGGCTATGCGCGGCACGGCGGCGGCGCGTTCTCGGGCAAGGACCCCACCAAGGTGGATCGGAGCGCATCCTATATGGCGCGCTATATCGCGAAGAATATCGTGGCGGCGGGATTGGCGCGGCGCTGTGAATTGCAGCTGGCCTATGCCATCGGCGTGGCCGAGCCTGTCGCCGTCCATGTGGATACGCAGGGCACGGGCAAAATGCCCGATGATGCGCTGGCACTTTTGGTGCGCAGGGTGTTCGACCTGCGTCCAGCCGCTATCATTGAACAGCTGGATTTGCGGCGGCCCATCTATCTCCCCACCGCGAAAAACGGGCATTTCGGAAATGCGGAATTTCCTTGGGAGAAGACAGACAAAGTGGAGCAGTTGCTGTCGTGATCCTCTGGCTCAACGGCGCGTTTGGGGTTGGGAAGTCGAGCGTTGCGGCGTTGCTGGTGCGGTGTTTGCCTAAGGCGTTTCTTTATGATCCTGAGCAGGTCGGTTATTTTCTGTGGGATTGTTTTCCCGATGGAATGAAGCGGCAGGGTGACTTTCAGCATTTGCCGATTTGGCGGGAGTTTAACTATAAGATTCTGAAGCATATTGCGCAGGGCTATGACGGCGTGATCGTTGTGCCGATGACAATTTGCGTGAAGCGGTATTATGATGAGATTATCGGTGCACTTCGGCGCGACGCCATTGAAGTAAAGCATTTTATCCTTGCCGCATCCAAGGAGACTATTCTGAACCGCCTTGCGCAGAGGGGAGAAGCGGCGGATTGCTGGGCAGCCGCGCAGCTGGATGTTTGCCTGCGGAATTTTCAAACGGATATCGCGGGGGAAATGATAGATACAGATGAAATGGATGTTGAGGGAATCGTTGCGAAGATTCTTTTGCTGACAGGGTGGTAAAACGAATGCTCGTTGATATGCATACACATTTCGGGGGTTCGGTCGGGTTCCGTATGCCGCGGAAAGTGCTGTTGGAGTCCATGCAAAAATACGGCGTGAACTTTTCGCTCACGTCCAATTGCCAATGCGTTGAATGCGACCGAAAGCAGCGCGTACTGCCGCGATTTTTGCAGCGTTCGCAAATCGGGGCAAATCTGAAAGCGATCGAATTCGCGCGCAAAAACAGGGAGCAAATCGGCGCTCTGATTTGGTGCAAGCCGCGCACGGCCCGCGCGGATGAAGCATTTGCGCAAATGATTGCGCAGAACCGCGATGTAATTTATGGCCTGAAATTTCATCCGTACTACAGCGGCGTCCCGTTTGACGACGAGCGGACGGAAGCCTATTTGCAGGTGGCTGAGCGCTTCGGCCTTGCCGTTCTTGTCCATACTGCCACGGAGGACTGCTGTACCCCTCAGCGCGTTTACAATGCGGCCAAAAGGCACCCGAAACTCAACTTTGTAATGGGGCATATGGGCTTGGGATCGGATAATCGGGAGGCCATGGCGCTGATTCTCTCACTCCCCAACCTTTTTGGCGATACCTGTTGGGTCAGGCCGGAGCAGGTGTTGTGGTTCATTCAAAATGGCGGCGAGGATAAAATCATGTTCGGCACAGACAATACCATCGACGGCGCGGATACGCTCGAGCATGAATGGTATAGGGAAATGCTGGACGGGTTCCCGCAAAAAACAGGTCACCAGGCCTATGAAAAGTTGACCTATAGAAACGCACAAAGAGTTTTTGGGATACGCCTGTCTGAGAACTGAAAACTAACTACCCTTTCACCCTCTCCAGCTCCGCTCCCAGCGCGCGGAGTTTTTGTTCGAGGTATTCATAACCCCTGTCGATATAGCCGATATTGTGCACGCGGGTAGTACCCTGTGCCGAGAGCGCGGCGACTATCAGGGACGCACCGGCTCTGAGGTCAGTGGCGTATACGTCGCCGCCGCGCAAGTTGGATACGCCCTTGACCTTGGCGATGCGCTTGTTGACATTTACGCTGGCGCCGAGCGTGCGCAGTTCCTTGACGTGGTTGAAGCGGTTCTCGAAGATATTTTCGGTGATGACGGAGAGCCCGTCCGCCGTGCAGAGATAAGCCATCATGGGCTGCTGCAGGTCGGTCGGAAAGCCGGGATAGACCATGGTCTTCACGTTGACGGCGCGGGGGCGCTCGGTTTGCGTCACGCGCAGGAAGAACTCCTTGCCGTCGTCCCCCTGCATCACGCGCGCGCCGCTCTCGAGAAGCTTGGCGCAGACCGCTTCCATATGCGTGGGAATGACGTTCTTAATAATCACATCGCCCCGCGTCGCGGCAGCGGCGATCATATAGGTACCTGTCTCTATCTGATCGGGGATGATGCTGTAGGCACAACCGCGCATCTTGGTCGTACCATGCACGCGAATCTCATCCGTACCCGCGCCGCGCACGGTCGCGCCCATCATATTCAGGAAGTTGGCGGTATCGACGATATGCGGCTCTTTTGCGACGTTGTGCAGCACGGTCGTCCCCTCCGCGCGCGTCGCGGCGAGCATGACGTTGATGGTCGCGCCGACGGATACGACGTCAAAGAATATCTCCGCGCCGCGCAGACGGGCGGCCTGCGCGCGCAACACGTTGCGATCCTCATCCAGATAGACCTTTGCGCCCAAGGCGCGGAAACCCTTGATGTGCTGGTCAATCGGCCTTGCGCCGATCACGCAACCACCTGGCAGAGCCAGCTCCACTTCGCCATAAGCGGCGAGCATCGCGCCCAGCAGATAATAGGAAGCACGCATACTGGAGATTTCGGGGAAGGTCGCATCCCGCGTCTGGATGCCGCGGGGGTCTATGGTCATACAACCGCCTGCGGTGATCTCCACCTGCGCGCCCAACTTTTGCAGGATCTTTTGCAGAGAACGCACGTCCTGAATCTGGGGCAGATTCTCCAAAATGCAGGGCTCGCCCGCCAGTATGGTGGCGGGGATAATGGCGACGGCGGCATTCTTCGCGCCGGAGATGGTGACTTGCCCCTCCAAGCGCCGCGCACCGTTGATGCTGAAATACTCTGGCATAGTTCTCCTAATGCGGGTAGGACCGCAGGGTAAGCATACACCGAAAAGGTGGGTTAGTCAATGCAGGCGGCGGATTAATATTGAATGTCGGTTATGCAAAAAGAGCATGCAAGGGGCAAATTGGTAGCTCCTGTGAAACGGATTGGTCCGGGTTTATGGGTATCTATCAATTGACTGAGGAAAAAGTCGATAGGATTCCATTGTATCGCCTCCATTGTGGCATAGGTATTCCACTGGGCAATAAGACTGTAAGTACCCGGTGAGAGCTGCATGTTCCATTCCGAATCGTATATTCCCTCGAAATACACAATAGGCAAACCAATAGCGCCATTGTAGGTTTGCGAACTCGAATCGCTGTCCCAACTGTTGTGATCATACATTTCCCCGGTACTGGCATAGCTGAAATCGTTCATAAAATCCCAGGCGGAGTTTACACGGGAATAGGCTGCGCCATTTATTTCTATTCTGTCCTGGCTTGTGTATCCGTAGAAACTGGTGACATAAAAGACGTATTCGCTGCCAATCGAGATGGGAATGCTTTTTACGTAATGCAATCGTATCTTGCGTGTACATATCATCCTCACCGCAAACATAACGCTGCAAGAAATCCAGCACCACAAAATTATAGTCCTCCGTGAGCTGCCAGGCGCCGTATTCATAAATCGGATAGCTCCGCTCGCTCTGCGGGATGGCGTGGAGAAACTGACCATCGGGATAAAACGCATAGCGGGTGATGGTTTCATAAGGAGAAAGCACAAAATTTGATACATAGTCGCCCAGTGCTTCGTCATACACCCTGTCTTCTTCTCCCCAATCCGCTCCAGGTTCACAAGCTACCCAATACCTGATAAGGAAATCCCGCGGATCTTCAATTGGCAGCGTTGTCGGTTCCGGGACTGCGGATGGAGCGGGCGTGGGCGGGCGGATGCTATCCGCCCCTACGGGGGACGGGGTTGCCGCTATCGGCGCGGCGGTATCAGCGGCGGGCGCGGGCGTGTTTTCCTGCGCAACTTGCGGCTCGCCGCAAGCGCAAAGGCAGAGCAATATGGCGCAGAGGAACAGGCAATATAGGCGCTTCATCGGCATGTCTCCTTTTTTCGTATCATAGCAGTGAAGCCCGGTGCGTGAATCTACCCGCACATGGACGCGTGGGTTAATTTTGCATATCGCTTATGTGAAAACTGAAGCTTGAATGAAAAGTGGCTACCCCTGTAAAGCGGATTTGTCCGGGTTCGTTGACTTCCGGTTTGCTGAAACTAAAGGGGATGGGAAAGGCTTGCATCATCTCCGTTGTGGCATACGTATTCCACTGGGCAATGAGACTGTAAGTACCCGACGAAACCCATATGCGCCAACTTGAGACGGAGAGCATCCCTTCGAAATAGACTGTGAGTAAACCATACACGCCGCTATACGCTGCCGTGTCTGCATCACTGTCCCAACCACTGACGTGATACATTTCTCCCGTCGTGGCATAGCCAAAATCGTTCATAAAGTCCCATGCGGAATTTGAACGGAAAAAGGCCGTTCCGCTTATTTCTATCCTGTCCTGGCTTGTGTAACCGTAGAAGCCAGTGGCATAGAAAGCGTATTCGATGCCAATCGAAACCGGGAGACTTTCCTGCAACTTGACCTTGCTTTGCAAATATATTTTATCCGCGCCGCAAACATAGCGTTCAGATATGTATAGTGTTACTACATCATAATTCTCGGAGAATTGCCACGTGCCGTATTCGTAGATAGGATAGCCCCGCTCGCTCTGCGGGATGGCACGGAGGAACTGGCCGTCAGGGTAAAAGGCATAGCGGGTATAGCTTTCATAGGGAGAAAGTATATAGTATTCCTCATAGTCATCCAATTCTTCGTCATAATACTCTGCATAAGCATATTGATTTATATTGCCCGAATCGACATCCGCCCAATACCCGACTAGAAAATCGCGCGGGTCTTCAATTGGCAGTGTGGTCGGCTCCGGAACTGCGGTTGGGGCGGGCGTGGGGCTGTTTATGGCGGGCGGTGTTATCGCTGCCGCTATCGGCGTGGCGGTATCCGCGGCGGGTGCGGGCATGTTTTTCTGCGCAACTTGCGGCTCGCCGCAGGCGCAAAGGCAGAGCAATATGACGCAGAGGGATAGGCACCGAAAGCGCTTCATATAGCTTTACCCCGTTCTCAATGCAGCAAATTGGCTATAAGAGCCGCAATTCCCGCCAATATGGCCAGGGTGATTGCGACGAGCGCCAGCGTTCTGAAAAAGCCCGTGTCCTGCTTGATATCGATCAGCAATACGCGGATATCTTCCAGCAGAGCCAGCTCACGCGCGCGGTACTGTGCCGTATCCGATACGTCTATGGGCTCTCGCACCACATCCGCAAGGTCTGTGGATTCCTCTTCCGCTTCCTCCGCAGCGGCTATGCCGATTAATTCAAGAAAGCGTTTGCGTCTCTTCTCTTTGCGGGGTTCTTCAACATTTCCTTCACAGTTTGGTTGCATACTTACCTCCGTTGTTCTGTACTTTACCATGCCATCATAACAGAACATACCTTGGCCTGCAAGAAGCTTATCATTTTTTGCTGTAACGTTTCCCGTTTGGATACTTTTCTAACACCTTCTCAATTCCCCACATGCTCCGCACTCGCGTTTGCGCTGTGATAATCAAACAGCAATACGCCGTCCCTGTAGAAGCGGAAACGCGCGGCGCAGGAGATTCGTTCGCGGATAGTGCGGGTCATCTTCCCGTTTTGCGGCGCGAGGAGATTATGGCCGGGACTTGGTTCTGCTTCTATTTCCAAACGCAACTTTTTTTGTTGCAGAATGATGCAAGTTTCGTCACAGCGGATGATTTTTACACCCAGATAGGTGGTCAGACGATATTCCTTGCCCCGGAAATAGACGACGCCAATACAACCTGTAAAGTGCAGGCCAAGGAAGGGGATTGTGGCTATGGAGACGCTGACGCAGGCCTTTTCGGGGAAGTCGCTGCATTGGAGCCAGGTATACCTGTCGGGAAAGGATGTGCCAGAATCGCCCTCGATATAGCCTGTGCCGCCCGTGAAGTCGAGCGTTTCGCCGTCGATTGTGAGACTGCCGCGCAAGTGGTGATGCAGGCTGCTTATGGTGTGGCGGCATTGCATGGGCAAGAAGCGGAACGGACCCATGATATCATAGCGGAGCGGGGTTGGGGCCGTATATTGAATCGCGCCGCTTATGCTGTGGCCGTTCTCCTGAAGATTCAGGAGTATGCCCTCGTTTGAGAATATGCTCTTGTCGGTTTGCTTGAAATAATAGGATGCGTCGTTGGTTATCACTTGCACAAAGGACTGCCGCGCGCAGGTTCCCGCAATCGCCGCGAGTGAACGGTCGCCCTTTTGGTGCTTATAGTAGGTCCCCTTAAATTTCAAGGGTTCTTCATATCTCCCGTTGCGGGGTTGTCCAATAGCGCGCCGTTGACGTCGAAGCGTGAGCCGTGGCAGGGGCAATCCCAGCTGTGTTCTATCGCGTTCCATTTCAATGCGCAGCCCAAGTGCGGGCAGCGCTTCGGGCGCGGGCAGAGCAGGTTGCCGACGGCGTGCAGACCGTTGAGCAGCAGTTGGGGCTTTATCATACTGCGCTGCGGGGAGAAGACGGCGGCGTATTCGTTTCTTTTGCCGAGTATGCTGTCGATCAGCAATTGCGCCGCGACCATGGAATTGGTCATGCCCCACTTGTTGAAGGCCGTGGCGACCAAAAGGCCCTCGGCGCGCTTGCCGTAACGGCCTATATAGGGTACGCCGTCGAGACTCATACAGTCCTGCGTCGCCCATGCGTGGGTTTCCTTGGCCTTGGGGTATGCGTCTGCGGCCAGTTCGCGCAACTCCTTCCAATTGCCGCCGCGCTTGCCCGTTCTATGCCCACCACCGCCGATCAGCAAGCTGTTTTCGTGATTGCGGAAGGAAAGGCCGTTCGGTTCCGCTTCCAAATACATGCCACCGATATCGGGCGCGTTTTCGAGCGCGATCACATAGGAACGCTGCTGATACATTTTCAGGAAATAGCCGCCGTGCTTGTTGTTAAACGGGAAATGCGTGGCTACGAGGATATGCTTCGCGCAGATCTTTGCGTGATCCGTTACGGCGAGATGCGGGGCCAGTTCCCGCACATAACTGTGCTCGTATATGTTCAGGCCCTGCGAGATGGCGGCCATAAATTTCAGCGGGTGGAACTGCGCCTGGTTCGGGAAGCGGGCCGCGCCCGCGACACTAAAGGGCAGGGGCGTGCTTTTCGCGAACTCCGCGTTATAGCCGAGCCGCAGAAGGGCGGTGATTTCGTCCTCGATATATTCTGCATCGTCCACGGAGAACACATAGGCATCCTTGCGCTCGAGATCGCAATCCATGCCGCTGCAGAGCGCGGCGAAGTCTTCGACCGCCCGCAAATTTGCCTGCAAATACATCTTTGCTTTCTCAATGCCCGCGCCGCGCAACAGCTTTTGATAGAGCATGCCGTGCTGGGCCGTGAGCTTCGCCGTGGTGTTTTTTGTGACGCCGCCGCCTATGCTGTTGCCCTCGACCAAAATATAGGGAACGCCCGCCTGCTGCAAAAAGTGCGCGCAGAGCAGGCCCGCCATACCGCCGCCGATGATCAATACGTCGGTCTTTAATTCTCCCTCTAAGCGCGGGAAGCGCGGCATTGTCGCCGTTTCTGTCCAAATAGAGTTCATGGGCTTATTGTGTGGGGTTTGCGGGGAATTATGCGGGCGTTATGACGCCAGTTTTGCACCGGAAGGGCGCGATATTTCATGCCCTAATGGAGTATATGGAAAAAGCTTCAGGGCGCGATGTATCGCGCCCCTACATTGTCATGAACCGGGTAAGATCAACTGCACTCCAACCACCGCATTCGCGCATTTGATGAAAACGAGGACGCTACGCGGAGTTAGGCGGGCGGGCGGCGGAACGCCGCACAGCCTGTCATTTGCACGGGGTTTGCGAAGCGCAGGTAGGCGCATTCGCCCAGGGTTGCGTATTTGGAGCAAGCGACGGGGTTGTCGGGGGTGAATACATAAAAACTGCCTTGGGCGTAGATTTGGAAATTGTCTTTCGGGTCGAAGGGAATGGCGGGGACTGTGTGGATGGGGAAGGTGATTTGTGACGGCTCGCCGTGCAATTCCCCGTCAAAGTGCCAGCCCTTGCTGTCCAAGGACAGCATGCCCTGCCCGCAGTGCGCGAGACCTGCGCCGGGGATGGCGGCCGGCATGCGCACCGTGACGTGGACTGTGATGGGATCCATATCCTCGTGCATGGCGGCCAGCTCCCGTTCCATGATCCAGGCATACCAGGCGTGGACGGTTTCGGGGATGACGCTGTTTTCCGTTGGCGTTAGTTTTTGGGTGCGATCCATATGGCCCGTGTTGCCGCAGGCCTTGCAGCGGATGGTGTTTTTGTGCGTTTCCAAAGTGAATTCCCGCTTGCATTTCGGGCAGATATAGAGGATGTTTTCCAATCCCTCGGCCAGTTGCCGCGCGCGATAGACTTTGCCCGCGAACGGAGCCCTCCCCTCCCCTTGCAGCGCGGCGTCGATGCGCGCGTTGATCTCCTCGGGGGTCAGTTCTGCGATATCCGCTGCTGAGAAGAGATTGGTCAGCGTTACGTGCTCCCGCCCGAAGCGCAGGCCACGGCGCCAGAAGGGCATGCAGATATAGGAGCCTTCGATGTGACAGCTCACGACCGGTACGCCGAGCTTTTTAATCAGCTTGCCCGTGCTGGTATGCATGCCCATATATGCCCCGTCCACGGTGCAGCGCCCCTCGGGAAAGAGCAGTACGCCGCCGCCGCGCCGGATTACGCCAAAGATGCCCTTGATGGCGCGGGCGTCTGCGTCGAACAGGTTTTTGGGGATGCAGCCCATGGTCGGCAACAGCTTGTCGAGCGGCTTATAGAAGAAGAATTTCTGCGCCGCGACCGGGTTTACGCGCTTGGGATAGACGCAAAGCATGGCCAGCAGGAAGTCCATAAAGGAAACATGGTTGCTGAGCATGATAAAGGCCCCCTCGGGCGCGCGGTAGCGGCTCCTGTCCACCCGCAGCCGAAAGAAGATTTTCAGGATCGGGTAGATCAGGATATAGAGGATGAAATACAGAAATGCGTTTGGTTTGCGGGTTTTCATAGCGTCAAACTTTGGTCCTTCCTTGCGATCGCATGATCGTTTAGTTTAGCGGAGTAATCTCATATTTTTCTACTACCCACGCATTGTGGTCATGCGTAAGCCATATTTTTATCCTCACTTGACTATGCGCAGATGCTGCTCGAAAATGAAAATATGCTTCCCCATACCATTCAATTTCACCCTTCTCCTTTCCCTGTCGTATGTTTCCGGCATCCAAGAGCCCGCGCTTCTGTAAAATGCCGTACACTTCTACAATTTCCGACTCTTCGCCCATATACTCTATTGCCGCGCGGAGGGCATCGTGCCGTGAAGGGAGTATCTGCATAATTGCAAAAAGCGCAAGAAGCAACGAAAGGAAAATCCCAAGACAGATTGTGATGATTTTGAATGGTTTTTTCTTCACGCTTTTCCCAACTTCATTGCCTGAGATAGACTGACTAACACAGCAATAATTGCTGTGTAATATCACGATCAGTATAATATAGGCGGAGAAGACAGTCAAGCGAGAGTGTGGATTTTTCGCGTTACGCCTATAGAAACGCCAGAATAAGGATGATCCCGACGGCGATAAACATCAACGTAAAGAGCAGGCGGAATTTGATTTCCAAAACATAACATTGCTTCGGCTTAAGCGGATTGTAGCATATGGTAAGTTCCTGACTACGGTGCATTGTTTTGTATTGTCGCTTGGTGATCCATACTTCCTTTGTATACTCGGCACCTTCCGCCAAATACGCGAATTTCAAATAGTGATTCAGGCCTTCCCCCGTATCATCCGTTTTCCGACCGGAATCTACATCGACGGCAATGCCGCTTACCCGCTCCGTGCAACGTCTTTTCATGCTAAATCGTTTCAGCAACCGAATGCAGCCGTATACAATTAGGGCGGCTCCCAATAGCACAGCGAAAACATCGATTGAATCCATGCGTTCTATCCCCCTTGCGGTCTTTTGATTTACTATCCATTATGCTATATGTTCTTTCTTTTGTCTACCCGTCGAGGAAGAATACCATGAGTCCATGCGGATATTTCGCGGCGACACCTCCGCCTATATTTGCCACGAACTGCTCCATTTATTCGGCGGCGTGGACTTATATGCGGAAGCCGTGTATAAGCCGATGGGCGTTAGTGCGGAATTCCTGAAATACGTTGAGAAGAATTACCTCAACGATATCATGCGGGTACAGGAAGAAGCGGACGCTTACGGCTATTTGAGTTATACAATCGACGCTCTTGAAATCTCCCCCATCACCGCCTACCGCCTTGGCTGGTTGGACACGATCCCCGAACTGAAACAGTTCCCGAATTTCAGACTTCCCGGCGATATGCCCGGGATATGGGCGCCTTATTCGTATATGCCGTAGGGGATAGCCAGAAATGTCAAGGGGCACTGTTATCTATCGGCTGATTCCAACTGTTGCTTTCCTTAAACGCTTTCAGCTCCTCTTGATAATTCCATAAATCAAAGATTTCCGCAATCTCATAGGAGCCGTCAGGCATGAACATTACGACATGGTAATTGGTAACTTTCCTGTCCTTATCTGCCACCCTGAAAAAGTAGATATGACGGTCGTTATCATCCGAGGTTAAGTACCTAGATAGCGTTTACACGAGAATGAATTTATGATAGAATAGAGAAAACCACAGAGGAGGTTCTCAATGGAGGCAGCACATCGGCGACACGATATAACAGACAGGATGTGGTCAGTCTTAGA
>Ga0123353_10004209_pt1 | contig 18470 bp, 13 predicted proteins | sample TergutLab28metaG_3_FD_92763 | JGI IMG/M metagenome (GOLD analysis project Ga0123353, IMG submission 92763) | Labiotermes labralis P3 segment gut microbial communities from Petit-Saut dam, French Guiana - Lab288 P3 | ecosystem: Host-associated > Arthropoda: Insects > Digestive system > Gut ... | reverse complement strand
TAGTGGGCAGCCCGGTTGTCGGCTCCTCCTCTGTGCTTGTGTCCGCTGTCGATTCGGGAGCGGCAGTACTTGTAGCAGAGGTTTCCCCTAATGCCCCCGCCTCCGGGTTCCGTCCGCAAGCGGTCGTCGCGAACAAAAGCGCCAGAATTAGCAGCATGGATATCTTTCTCATAATCACCGCATCCTTTCCGATGGCTTCCTCAATTATAAAAATCGTGTCTACAGTCCTATGTTACTATGCGCGTCCGGCAATGTCAAGTTACAATTCGGTTACAAAAGTTACAAAACGGTTACAGGAAAAACTGTTTTTATATATTTTGACGAATGCTTACCGCGTTTTTCCCCGAAAAAGCGTTGCCGCCCGCCGGATATCTCCCCGGCAACGGCGGCAACGCTGTTGTTTTTTGTCACGTAGATTTACGTGACATGTGCAAATGCAGCTCACATTTGCAGGTATTCCCTCTAGTTTTCATACTCGCAGTAGCGGCAAACCAGCTTCCCCTCCCGCTCGTCAAACCATTTCGGCAAATAGCGCTCCAACTGCGTGATGCAGCGCGGGTTGCCGCAGGTTCTGTCGTGGGTGTCCGCCTGCTTGGGCGGCACTTCCCGGCGGCGCTTTTCCAGAATTCGCATAATCAGGGCCATGCGGGCATACATGCCGTATTCCGTCTGCTCAAAATACTTCGCGCGGGGGTCGTCGTCCACATCGATGGTGATTTCATCCACCCGCGGCAGCGGATGCAGCACCCGCAAATCCGGCTTGGCGCGGGCCATCTTCTGTTTGTCCAGCACAAAGACGCCCTTCTGGGCCTCGTATTCCGCGAGGTTCGCGAAGCGCTCCTTCTGGATGCGGGTCATGTAGAGCACGTCCAACTCCCCGATTGACTCCTCCAGACTTTCGGAAAAGCTGTAGGCGCAGCCCTGTGCCTTCAGGCAATCGATGACATATTTCGGCGCCTGGAGCGCCGGCGTGGAAATCAGGACAAAGCGGTTGTTTTTGTACTTTGCCAGGCTTTTAATCAGGGAGTGCACGGTCCTACCATTTTTGTTGTCCCCGCATAGGCCGACAGTCAGGTTGTCCAGCCGGCCCTTTTCGTAGGAGAGGGTCACCAGGTCCGTGAGGGTCTGCGTCGGGTGCAGGTGACCGCCGTCCCCCGCGTTGATGACCGGGCAGCGCGCATACAGGGAGGCGGCCAGCGCGGCTCCCTCGCAGGAATTCCGGATGACGATCAGATCCGCGTAATTGCTCACCACCCGGACGGTATCCTTCAGGCTCTCCCCCTTCGAGACGGAGGAGTTGCTGGGGTCGTCGAAGCCGATCAATTTCCCGCCCAAGTGGAGCATGGCGGCCTGGAAGGACATCTGCGTGCGCGTGGAGGGCTCGTAAAACAGGGTCGCCATGATGTTGCCGTGGCAGTGGTCCGTAAAGTAGGTCGGGTTTTCCTTGATGACGCCCGCCGTCTGGATGATTTCCTTCAAATCTGAGGGCAACAGCTGATCCAGGTCGATGATGTCTTTTGCTTGCATAACTTTCTCCTCCACTTTATATAAACTTGAATGTCTCCCTTTTCATGAAAACTGTGGTAAGTACGCCGCGTGGGCCTCCTTTAGCTCGGCGTAACAGGCCGCCGCCTGCTCCCAGTCGCCGATGAGCGGGTGCAGCAGCATGGCATTGTAGGCCGCTTCGTCCGAACCCTCCACCGCCGCATGCAGGGCGTATTTTTCGTAGGCCTTGACAATGCGCATCAGACTCATAATGTGCGGGCTTACGGGCTGCATGAACGGAACGGGCACCGCGCCGTCTCTGCCGACCACGGCGGCAATCTCCACGACGTCGTCCGCCTCCATAAAGGGCAACGCCCCGTTGTTCTTGATATTGACGATGTGCATGCTCCGCCTGTCGTTCGCGATGGCGTCTATGAGCGACACCGCCGCGAGAGAATACTTATAGCCGCCGCGTTTGTCCAGCAGCGCGGGTTTTTCTGTCAGGTCCTCGTCCGCGTAAAGTTCCAGCAGCTGTTCCTCAATTTCCATGCAGACCTGCGCCCGGCTCTTCTCCGCCCGCCGCAATTCCTTCAGCTTCGCCTGCCTGTTGTAATAATATTGCAGGTAGGAGGAGGGGATCGCCCCCACGGAGGCCAGGCATTCCAGGGAGAAGCCCTCGTCCTGGATGGCCTGTTTTGCCGTCTCCGGAAGCCCGCCCTGCAGCAAATTCGGCAGCAAATCCCGGCCATCTTGCATAATGTGCGTGACCCAGCTCAGGTGGTTCAGGCCGACATAGCTGATTTCACTGTCCGCCCCGGCAACCGCGCGGATTTGGTCCTCCATGAGAATGGGCATGTTGCACAGGCCAATGCCTTTGATTTTAGTCTCGTTCAGGATATATTCCGTCAAAATGCCGGAGGGGTTGCTGAAGTTGATCAGCCAGGCCTCCGGGCAGAGGGTTTCCATGCGCGCGCAGATGGTTCTCATGACGGGAATGCTGCGCAATGCCTTAAAAAAGCCGCCGATGCCAGTGGTCTCCTGCCCAATCAGCCCGTGGCGCAGCGGGATGGTTTCGTCCAGGTGGCGGGCGGACAGCTTGCCCACGCGGAACTGTGTCAGCACAAAGTCCGCGCCCCGCAGGGTCTCGTCCAGGTCGTCTGTTTGCAGCGTCTCGCAGGCGAACCCCGCCTGCTCCAGCATACGGATGCACAGATTTCCCACGATGCGCCGTTTACGCTCGTCGATATCCATAAAGATGACGCGCTTAAGACGCAGGGACTCCCGGGCCTGAATAAAACCGTCTATCAGCTCCGGGCAGTAGGTGCTGCCGGAGCCAATGACGGCCAGGTTGATTTCTTTCATATAGTTTTCCGCCCTTATAAAATAACAATCCCCCGGTCGGGGATGGAGCCCCGCCCCTACAGATAATCCTGGAAAATCCAATTGACGCAGCCGACAACGGGGGGGTTGTCCAGCAGGATGAATTGCAGCTGCTTTCCGCTCTTGGCCCGCGCTTTCGCTTTGAGCAAATTGCTATAGATCCCCTCTTCATCCAGCTTGGTGTGGATGGAACCGGAGAGCACCACCTCTATGGGCTCCCTGTCAAACTCCATCTGCTTTGCCAGCGCCGCGATCATCTCCGCGCCCCGCTCCGCCATGCCCTCCGTCACTTTCAGGGCGGGTCCGTCCGCCAGGGCAATCGCGTCGAAAAAGAAGTCAAGCAGCTTTTCGATGTAGGCCCGCGCGTTCTCCCCCTGGAGTTCCGCGATGGAGGCGATAAATTCTTCCCGGCTTTGGGGCTTGTAAAAGTCATAGAACATCTGCGTCACTACGCTTTTGTGCAAGTTGAGATAGACCTCGTCATAAATCAGACCGAAGGTTTTTTGTGCGAGCCAGCGGCCGCCGCCTACATCGCCCGAGCCGAGGCCCAGGCCCCCGAGCTGGAGCCGGTTCCCCCGGGAATCGATCGCGTTGCAGCAGTTGCCCGTGCCGCAGTTGTAGCCGATTGCCGCACCGCTCTCACTGCCCGCTTTGACCACGATGAAGCCGTCGTTGAAAATTTCGAAGCGGGAAAGGCCGAAATCCCGCAGCATGCCGCACATGATGTCATATTGGAAGGGATGGTCGATTCCCGCGAGACCCATGAGCGTAAAAGCCACCTCGTCCAGCGATATGCCCGCGCCGGCCAGCAGCCGGGTAACGCCATCCCAGATTACGGCGGAGGCCTCGTCGAACGCGCCGGCCAGACTCTCATGGTTGCTGCCGCCGCCCATGTATTCCGCGACGATATTTTTTTGTTCGTCGAACAGGGCGAAGGCGCTTTTCGTGCCGCCGCCGTCCACACCGATGTAGTAGGCCATAGTTGTATTCTCCTTTTATAGTTCAAAATCCTCGGATTGAAAGTTGGCGTAATACCGCCCGGATTGCGCCGTGAATTTTAAGATGCAATAATCCGGGTCGGTGACGCCCTTGGGGTAATACTGTTCGTCACCTTTGTCCCAGAAGCGCTCTTTGGTTTCGGCATCCTCAAGGACTTCCATCACACCCTTCAGCATAACACCCTTGAACAACAGGAGGTCGGCGAAATAGACGCAGCATTTTGGATTCGCCCGGTACTGCGCCACACGCCGGGACGAGGTGTTGGTGCTGAAATAAATCTGCGCGAGCTGTTCCCTTTTGTTCACGGGGAGCACCGCCTTGATGTTTGGGAACCCGTCTTCGTCCACGGAGCCGATGAAAAAGAATTTCACTTTTTTATGGAGCTTGTTTGCTGCATCGAGGATGGTTTCCATATAGTATGCCCTCCTGCTATTTCGTTTCGCACAACCTTTCAAATTCTTCCAATGTGTAATCCGCCATTTTGGGGTTCGGGCGGCCCAGGGCGGCCAGCACCTCGTAGCAGCCCGATTTATCTGCCAATTCTTTGACGTCCACATTGGGCCCCAGCACTTCCGCGTAGGGATATTGCCGCAGAATCTCCTCCGGCACGTCGGTGACGTCCACCGTGGTCATGCCGAGGGAAATTTTTCCGACAATATAGGCGGGGTAACCCGCGATCCAGAGATAGGCCCCCACGGGCGCGTCGTCTTTCTCGCTCAGGGAACGCAGATAGCCGTCCTTGTAGCCGATGTGCGCCAGAGCGATGCGCATATCCCGCTTCGCGGTGTAGGAGCCGCCGTAGCCGATGGTTCCGCCCTTTTTGACCCACTTAAATTGCGACAGCTTCGCGTAGATTTCAATCGCTCCTTTGGCGGAGGGGGCGATGGGGTGGTCCTTGTTGGGGGCGCCGCCCAGCAGGCCGATGCCGATGCGCACCATGTCAAAGTTATAAGTCGCGTTGTCCAATAGGATAGTGCTGTCCGTACAGGCGAAGGAAACCGGGCGCTTCGGGAGCAAATTCAAATATCCGCGCAGCACCGCCAGCTGTTCTTCACAGTGAGTGGTGTCGTCGCCCTTGATGTCATAGAAGTGGCTCATGTAGAGCACAACCTCCACATGGGAAAGCAGTTCGTCAAAGTTTTGGCTCAGTTGCCGGACTTCGCCGTCCAGCAGGCCGATGCGGTTCATGTGGGAATCCAGATGAATGGCGGCGCTTTGCCGTCCGTGGGTTTTGCAATATTCGTTCCAGCGCCGGATCTGCTCCAGGCAATTCAGGCAGGGCGTGACGCCATAGCGTGAAAAATACGCCTCCTCGCCCGGGAGCAGGCCCGCCATGGCGAAAACAGTGGCGTCCTGGTAGGGCAGGATTTTCCGCAATTGGATGCCTTCGCAGAGTTCCTCGATGAAAAAGTGCCTGCATCCGGCTTCATAAAGGGCCGGGGCAATCAATTCCATTTTCGCGCCGTGGACGTCTGCCTTCAGCACCGCCGCGCAGAGGGTGTTTGTATTTTCCACTTTTTTCCGGAACAAGTTGTAATTGTGGACCACCGCGCCTACGTCCACAACCCGGATAACCGGATGGACCCCGAACAGACTCAATGGTATGTTTCTGAATGTGCTCATAATTGATACCCTCATTTCAGTCGAATAATCCTGAAATAATTATACCATGCTCGGGCGGCCAACTCAACGATAAAGTCCCGTAATATTTTGTTTATATTTTGTTGATTTTTTAAAAGAATCATGCTATAATCGAAATAGATTTTTGTACGCCGGTGCGCGGCGGAGCCCCGTTATAAACGGGGATATCATTAAGGAGGAATAAAATTCATGAACAAGATGTCCAAAAAGAGCAAGCGGTTGGTGGTCCTGCTGTTGATCACTACGCTGCTGCTCGCCATCGTTACGCCGGCCTTTGCGGCGCAAAAAATATCCAATCCGGACAATCGCAAGATTGACGGCGTTGACCCAGACCCGGATATCGGCATCCACAACAGCTACGCCTGGTGCGCCGAGGCGTTCCGGCAGACCGACGCGGACTACCTCTGGGTCGGTATGAACCGGGATATGGGCTTCACCCTGCTCGGCGCCAGCGACAATCCCATGGCCCCCACCCTGGGCGGAATGGTAAACCTGCCAACCCCTTCCGATGACCAGGCCGGAAAAATCTACCGCCAGAAGCTGGCCGACAGCGACGAAAAGTGGGAACTGGTCTACGACAACCCCGCCATCAGCGGCTACCGGAAGATGATCCTGTTCAAGGGCGACCTCTTCGTCTGCGCGGGCATCACTAATATTGAGGACTATGACTATTCCATTATCCTGCGCTTCAAGCCGGACTTTCAACTGAATGATACCCCGGACATCGTGATGTGGGAAAACATCCCGGAAATTGATGTGGACGTGGATTTGAAATTCCTGGATAACGTCGTCATTCCCGAATACTTCCGCTCCGCCTGCGTATTTGAGGATGAACTGTATATCGGAACGTTTGATTCCAAAATTTTTAAAACAGACGGCACGAACCTGCAGAACCTGACCCCGAACGAGGGCGAAAAGTTCAGCGGCTGGACCCTGGCCTATGATTTGGGCGCCTCTTCCGTGTTTGAGCAGAATACCCCCGGCTCCTCCGCTTACGGCGGAAACTCCTACATCTGGGATTTGATCGGCTTCAACGGGGTTCTCTATGCCTTTGTGACGAACGCGGGTTTCACTGTGTATAAACTTACGCCCCAGGGAGGCGGGTTTACGGTGGAACAGGTAGTCGGCAGCCAACCCTCCGCCAAGTATCCCAAGGGGATGGGCATCTCCAAAAACGTGATGGCCTCCCCCTGGCTTTCCACCGCATTCGGCCAGGACTACATCTATGTGTCCACCTTCGCGAACGGCCCCGTCTTCCTCGGCACCTTCGGCATGGGCATGCCGAAAATTGCCTTCGACAACTACTTCTGTCCCGCCCAGATTTACCGCTTTGATAAAAACGACAACTGGGAACTGGTGGTGGGCGATAAGAATGGCGCTTATGCCGCCAAAGATAAGGCGGGCAAACCCATGCCCCGCATCGGTAACCAGCGCGCGGGCTTTTTCCTGGGCGGCGATAAAGTTGAAAACCTCTCCTTCAACCAGTATATCTGGTGGATGGCGGAATACGACGGCAAACTCTACGCCACCACCTGGGATATGAGTATGTTTAAAGACAACTACCTCCTGATGGGGCTGACCGCCGTCATGCGGGAGCTGGCGCCTGACGTCACCGGGTTGGGCACACAAATTCTGCAGGAAGTGCTGCCCTATCTCGCTCCGCTGCTGGAGCAGCTCGGCATCATATCCCTAAATCTACCTGCCGCCCAGTCGGATCGATTTGCCGGCGGCTTGGCAAACAGCTTGGATATCCTCTCGCAAAAGAACAATCTTTCCTACGATATCGTTAAGAAGGTGTTGACACCCCTCTTATCGTCCATCCCCTTCTTCGCGGACAACGACGAGATGATTGAGACCGTCCTCGGCCTGCTCGGCATTCTGGTCCGCTACCGCAAAGAAATCGCCCGCACCATTATATACTCGATCCCGACACTGCTCTCCGTGTCCAAGTATGCCGAGTTTTCCAACCCCTTCGGGTTTGACCTCTTCGTCAGTGAAGACGGCGTAACCTTTGAGCCTGTCACCGTCACCGGCTTCGGCAACCGGGAAAATTACGGCGGCCGCGTCCTAGTGCCCTCGGAATACGGCCTGTTCTGCTGCACGGCGAACCCCTTTGGCGGCGGACAAGTCTGGCGCGTAGACAATCTCAACGAATCGCTTCTGCCGAACGTCCCCGCGAAACTCACTCTGGGCGTCGGAGAGACGGTCAAAAAGTCCGTGCAGGCCATCGCGGTACCGACCGGCTCCACGCCGACTTTGAGTTGTGACAGCGACTACGCAACGGCGGAACTGGTAAAGCGCGGCACCGGGACGACGCTGTCCGATTACCGCTGCACCAATGAGATCGTTCCCGTTGCCTATGCCGTTGACCGCAACGATCTCTTCAACAGCATCACCAACTACACCGGTATCGTCGGGCGGAAGTACGCCGTGAGAGAGTGGTTTGAGCAATTCCCGGCGGAGATGTATGACATCGTCATCACAGGCACACAAACCGGGCAGGAAACCCTGACATTGACCATCCAAACGGGCAGCGTCTCCGCCACACGGACTGTGGCGCTGACCGTGACCGGCGCTGCTTCGGCTGCCGGCTCGGTTGCCGCCGCCAACGCCAAAATGCCCGCCGCGTTCCTGCAGCCGCAGCCCTTCTCGGCTGAAGTGGAACCGGCCGGAGTCGCCGCGGTAGTCCCGGGTTCGAATTCCGCTTCCAAAGCCGGGTTTGACCCTGAAAACCTGCTGTTGCTCGCCGCACTTATCCTGGCCGTCACCACCATTGTTTTGGCCTGGTTGCTCTGGCAAGAGGAGCGCAAACGCAAGGGTAGTAGTCCTTCTTTGTAGGGGCCGCTTTTGGCGGTCCGCTTGGAAAAACAATTTGAAATAAAAGCAAGGCGTATCGCCGCGATGACGATACGCCTTGTTTTTTATGGTGAGATGTCGCCCGATAGATTTGAAAAAGTAGGGGACGCAGTCCTCTGCGTCCCCTGTCGGTACCATTATTTATCTTTGTATGTTTCCGGGACGCAGAGGACTGCGTCCCCTATCAGCGCATCGTGCCCCACAATCCCTACCAAATGAACGAAAGCGTATTGTCAGCGATCTCGTAAGTAAAAAGACCTTGCGCCATGATTTCCTCCAGCGCCGGGAGGGCCGCCGCCAGCAGGTCCGGCGGCAGGGTAAGCATGCCCAGCATGGTCAGCTCCTGCGGATAGTAGTAGCGGCTGTTCAGCGCGAAGCCGCCTGTCCACCAGTGCAGCCGTTCGGCCTGGTCAATCACCACTTTGCCGTCCTTTAGCAGAACTTTCATCGATATGGGTGCCATCTCATCGTCGCCGAGACAGTCGTAGTGGTTGATCCGTCTGCTTTTCGGCTTTTTATACAGCCCGATTTCCCCGCCGTTCGAGATGAGATAGCGGCCCTTCCAGATTTGAATCATGTAATCCTCGTTGCCATAGGGGAAGCAGATGCGCACGGTGTCGAGGTCAAACCAGCTGGAGTAGTCGGCTATCTTGTCATAAATGATATTATAACCGAGGGAACGCTCAAAGCAGTTTATCACCGTAAACAGGGCCATATCTCCCGCATCCCAGTCCATGCCAAGGGCCAGCATCCCCCTTCCGTCCTTGCCGTAGTACTGCTGCGTCTCCACATTGTGGCAAATACCGGAGGGAACCGAATCCACCCAGCCGTTTGCATAGGTCAGGGTGATATAATACTCATATATATTAGGGTCCTCTGTGGCGACAGCGTGGAGGTATATCTGGTCTACTGTGTCAAGAACCAGGGCTGTGGCGCGGAGAGCCGTGCTCAAAAGGAGGTTCCCGTCGCCTTCGGCCTGCAGGGCGAATTCCCTTATCCGTTCCTGGATAGCCTTCACCGGAAGCGGGGTTTTACTGTAAATCAAACGCCAGATTAGAGTCACATTCGGGACCATGTTCACGATCAGCATGAGGTTCAGATTCGTCTCCTCGTTGATTCCCCCAAACAGATCCATCAGGACTTCGTCGAAAAACACCGCAATTCTCGGCAAGGGCAGCGTGTAGCCCGTAACGGCGCCGATGACTCTTTCGAAGTCCTCAAACAGTTCATACAATTGGTTGGTGTCGTAAGAAGGAACGCCGTATTCCGGCACCTCCTCCGCTCCCCCCGCCAGAGACGGGACGCCGACCGCCGTCAGCAGCATGCAGAGCATACAAAACACCGCAAGAATTTTTTTCCAGTTGCCAAGACGCAAAATGCTCCCCCCAGTTTAAAATTAAACAACCGCAGGATTTTCATACTTATTTGGAAATTTCGTCCAAAGTAGATTATCTTGTGGTTGCCTTGCTAGTACTATACCACACTTTGGATACCCTGTCAAGATACATTCTGGTTTTTTATGCTTAATTTTTTGTTTTTTTATACATTATTTTTGGATAAAAAAGACAGGCACGCGGTCAACACGTGCTAGACATCAAACGCCAAAAGGGCAAGCACAACGCTCGCCCTTTTAGAACAAATTATAACATTATACTATCTAACATCTAATGTCTAGCATCTACGGTCTAGTAGCCAGCGCGGCCTCCACGGAGAGCTTCGCGTCCACCATGGGGCATCTGAATACGATTGGATGCCGTTCGTGGGTGTTGTCCTCCACGATGTAGCGAGTGTTCGCCGGGTCGCAGACGATCCTCTTGACCTGCGCCCCGGTCAGCGCGGGGTTCGCCGCCCAGGTCATGGCCGCAACGCCCGTAACCACCGGCGCGGCCATAGAGGTCCCGTTCATATAGTTATACCGGTTGTCCTCCACCGTGCTGAACACAGAGACGCCGGGCGCCGCAATGGATATCCCGGAACCCACATTGGAGAACCTCGCTTGCTGGAAGCTCACTTTGCCCTCAGGCGTTTCCACTCTTTCCGCCGCGGCCACAACGATAATGCGGTCGAGAATATCCTGCTTTTTGATCTTGCCGCCCAATCCGGTGTAGGCGTTCTTTTCGTTGATGGAACAGAACATGCTGTTGTAGTAGGAATCGACACAGATGCCGTTCAGGTCTCCGTTGCCGGCGGACTGCACCACAACAAAGTCATAACCCATTCCCAGGAGCTTGTTCATGGCGTAGGAGTACATAAAGGCACTCAGCTCCATGCCCCAATCAAAAAACACCTGTTCAAACCAATTCCTGCCGGGGTAACTGCCGCTGGCGCCGATGGAAAGGTTGATGACCTTCGCGCCGCCGAGCACCGTCGCCACAAAGCTCGTAAAGATGCGTACTTCCGTGTTTCCGGATTGTCCCGTCTCCGGCTCCCAGTCCGTGCACAGCAGCGACGCGTTCCAGCACAGCCCTGTAATGCCGACGCCGTTGTCCGCGTTGGCGCTGATGATGCCCGCCACATGGGTGCCGTGTCTGCTGGGCCGGTTGAACCGCTGGTGGGACGCGTTGGGGAATGAAATTTTCCCCTTTAAATCTTCGTGGTCCGTCTGGAAGCCGCTGTCCACAATGCCGATGGTAATCGGCGACAGGCGGTCGTTGTATTCCCAGGCGCTGGGCGCGCGCACGGCCTCCAGCCACCAGTTGCTCCCCTTCGGGCTGTCTTCATCCCAGCCGTAGGTGTTGTTGATCGGATTGCCCTGGTCATTGAGCTCCATCCAGGGGTCGTTCGGGATTACCATGTCCGGCTGCATCTTGATGGAGATGTTGCCGCTGGCAAACAGGACACTCTTCTCCTCCTTCAGGGAATCGCAGAGGGCCTTCAGGTCCTCGTATGTTTCCGCCTGCACCTGGACGGTGTAGCGGTTCAGGAAGCTCATTTTGCCGACCACGGTGCCGTCCACGCTCTGCACGACCCGTTTCCGCTCCGCGTCCTTGGTGCCCTCCGCGAAGAACACCAGGAGTTCCCCCTTGACATAGGAGAGGTCCTCCGAAATCTCGACGACATTTTCCGGCTCCGGCGTCAATTCGAAATCGTCCGGCGCGTAGAGGATTTCGGCAATTTCCTCCGGCGTGGCCGCCTTCGGCGTCTGCTGTTTCGCAGCCTGTGCCGCCGGCTGCCGCGTCACAGTCTTTTTCACCCAGGACAGGATGGACGCCGCGGTAGTCTGCGTGTTTTCCTCCGCGGGTTCCGGCAGCAGCACCTGTGCCGCTTCCTCCGCCGCCGTTTCCTGCAGTGCCACAGGCGTTGGCAGTACGGTCCAGGCCAGTACGGTGAGCAGGCATACGAGAGCAAACGCGATGGTACGTTTCATGTTGGTAACCCCTTTTATTTCAATTTTAACATCAGACCGGAATCGCGGTGATTTTCTACGAATTTTATAAAGATAACGATTACTCTGTTTAGTATAAAACATCCCCCGGTTAAAAGCAAGTAAAATATCAGATATCCCTGCGTTTCCGTCCCGGATTCTGCCAGACGCGGATACCCAAAAGAAAGCGGCCGGAGAATTCATTGACAAAATTCGGCCGTGATTCTATAATAAGTCTTAGCAGTGGCATCGCCCACCACAGATACATGACAGTTATTTTTTAGAAAAGAGGTAATTTTCATGAAGCAAATTCCGAATGTGTTATCCCTTTCCCGCATTCCCCTCTCCGTTCTCCTGCCCCTGGCGCTGCTCTTTACGGAGGGCCCGACGCTGTTTGTTCTGCTCTATGTCATCTGCGGGCTGACCGATGTACTGGACGGCTTTCTCGCGCGGCGCTTCCACTGGGAATCCCCCTTCGGCGCAAAAATCGACGGCTTCGCGGACATTGTATTCATGCTGGGTATTCTGGCCGCCATCTTCGGCGTTGTAAAGCCCAGCGTCGGAAAAGAGGTCGTCATCGGGATTCTGATTATCGCGGCGTTGAAACTCATGAACCTGGTGTTCACAAAACTCAAGTTTAAGCAGTGGAGCACCATGCACACCTTTGCCAATAAATACACCGCTTTCCCCTTCTACTTGATCGTTCCGGTGGTTGTGATTCTGGGCGAGGTTCCGAACGGCCTGGCGATTCTCCTGCTCTGCACCGTCCTGGTCGCGGTTTTGGAGGAAACTTTGATTTTGATCCAGCTAAAGGAATATGACGCGAACATGAAGAGCATTTTTAGCGCAAAGGGCAAAAAGGCCAGTTGAGCGCGGGGCGTTGAAACCGGGATTTCCCGCGCTGGAAGAGGAGCATTTACGTCCGGTTTGATTTGACACCGCGGCTCAAAAATGCTATAATAAACAGGCAGGCCTCCTCTTTTGACGAGGAGGCCATTTTATATGCCAAGCAACCCTTCTTGCTTTTTTCTCTGAACTATTTAAAAGTTGATTGGCTATACTTATGGAGGTTGAATATACTTGGAAACACAAAATCTGGTGCAGGGACTGCAAGCTTGGAACCCGGCTGAACTGGAATGGCAATTCGCGCTCTACAGCACACGCAGAGGCCGCGACGGGCTGGAGCTGGAGATCAACGCCTGCAAAATGCGGGGCATATCCGGCTTCGTCGGTTCCCTAAAAACAACCCTGCTGGAAAAGACGCTGACCGAACGCAGCCCGATGGCCTATACGCCGTTTTTGGGCAAGGAAAACATCGGCACGTTGGAGAGAAACAACGAGTTCATCCGTGACGCGCTGGACGAAATCTTGGTCAACACCCACGGCGCGGCGGAATACGCACCGGAGGACTTCGTTTCCGGCGTCTTCCCGGCGCCGAAGGGCTATATTTTATATGGATATAAGGCGGACGCGGACGGCTTCCCAGCAGAGCAGGTTTTGCTCATGAAGCGTTCCAACCCCTTCCTCTCCGGCGGGAAGACCCGGCTCTGCACCACCGAAGCAGATACTATTGTGGACAGTCTCAAGCCCCTGTTAAAATTTCCATCCACAGTCGATTTCCTGCTGTTCCGGGACAGTTGCTATTTCCTCAGCCCCGCCATCGAAAAGGACCTCGGCCTGGAAAGCAGGCAGATTCTCCTCTGCCAAAGACGGCTCGCGCTGCTTGCCGAGGCCGAAATCGTCAGCGACTACGAACAGCTGGAACAGGCCGCCCTCAAGAGCGCCCGCAAATTCCTGGATTTTGATACAGATATCTTGGCTTATATTATGCGGCTTTCCCTCGTGGAGCGGGAGGAGTTCCTGCTGACCTACGGGATTCGAATCGACGGCCAGGGCCGCATGGATACGGGCGACGCGGAACAGTGCGGGCTGGTCATCGACCTGCTCTGCTGCCGCAGCTGCCTGGACCCGCTGGGAAGACTGGCAACGGGGAACAATATCACACCCAGATAGAAGAGTTCGTTTCTGTAGGGGTGGGCCTTGTGTCCGCCCTTTTCAGAGGCACAGCGAAGTAACTTCATAAAACATAGTAAAATCCGTTATTTGTATACTTGAATTTCCGGGGTATTTGTGATAAACTATAAGCCAGAGTGAATGAGAAGCCGCTTACTGGGAAGCGTTATAGTATATTAGGTAATTGCGAAACGCAGGTGACCGGGAACACGATGTTCCACACCGTACGCTTCGCAGTTGTCTCATATAATATAAAGAAGAGGGGTAAGATCAATGAAACTGACCAGGCGAATTCTGAGCCTCGCACTCGCGGCACTGTTGCTGTGTGCCATTCCGGTGATTGCACATCCGGCGTCTGTCTCCGCTACCGGCAAAGACGTGAGTATGTATCCCAAGATTTTTCTCGCGGGCGGGTTTCACCAACTTTTTCTCAATGAGGGAACGGAGGAAGAAGAAATCGTATTTGACTCCTCAAACTCATTGATGAGAGACACGAATGGCAAGGAGGCTATTATTGAGGCTGTTAAAGCTCTTGATTTTCAAAAGGTGGGCGACGAATTCGTTCAGTTGTTCTCGGGCGCCTACAGCAAGGTGCAGATGGATAGCAGCGGCGACAGCATCCTCCCGGACATTACATCCGACTTTATGCTAGGCAGGGACCTCAATATTGCCATCCCGCTGCCGGACCGTCCCTGGTTTACCCTCGGTAAAAACGAGGCCTTCTGGTTCTTTGACTGGCGGCTGGATCCCTGGGATCTCGCCGAGACGCTGCACACGTACATCCAGGAAGTAAAAGAGGAAACCGGGGCTGAAAAGGTCAATGTGATGGCCCTGAGCGGTTCCGGGCCGCTTACGATGTGCTATCTCAAACGCTATGGAACGGAGGATTTGGCCAGCCTCGTGTTCAGTATCACCATGCACAACGGTTCCTCGATGTTCGGCAACATCGCCACGAAGAACCTTGGGTTGAACGCGGCGAACTTGGGCAACTCCGGCCCGGCGAAATTTATGGAGCTGGATGTTTCGGAATATGCCCTGTTGCTCCGGGGGCTTTATGAGGTCGGCCTCCTGGATATCCTGTCGGCCCTCATCACTTTGGTAGGCGGCGGGATAATTGACAGGATTTACGAAGAAGCAATCATCCCCTATTGGTTCCAGATGCCGTTTTACTGGTCCCTTGTTCCCCACAGCCAGTATGAAGAAGCGAAGCAGAAACTGTTCCAGGGTGATCCAAAATATGGCGAGCTGGTACGCAAAACGGACCGCTACCAGTATGACGTGATGGCCCGCGGAGATGATATCCTGAAAAAAGCCGCCTCTGAAATCAAGCTCGCGTTAATTTGCGGCTACGGCTTTCCGCTGGCTCCCTTTGCCAAGGGTCCCTACCTGAACTCCGACGAAGTGGTCGACACGGCTTTGGCCAGCCAGGGTGCCACCTGCGCGCCGCCCAATCATCCTTTTGGCCCGTCCTATAAACAAGCGGTATCCGGCAACAAAAACTATATCTCGCCCGACCGCTATGTCGACGCCTCCACTTGCGCGCTGCCCGACCAAACCTGGTTCGTCAAGGGGATGTACCACGGCGTGTTGAACCGCTACGAAGGCTGGTATGATTGGTTCATGGAAACAGAGGGGGACTACAGCGTTTGGGGCAACCCGGACTACCCGCAATATTTGCAGTTCGTCGAACCGGCCGGCGTAATCCGCCCGGAAACACAGCCGAAAACCTTCTTGCAAGCCTTCCAGGATATCCTGCTTTCCGCCGTGCTGTGGCTGGCGGAGAAGTGGCGCTCCTTCCTGCTGGGTTCGCTGGGCTGGCTTGCCGCGGGGAATACGATCAGATAGGGCATAGCTATAACAATTCGCCGGGCACGGTTTTTACACCATGCCCGGCGGGTTTTGTTTTGCGCAGGGTTTTCATTACTCGTGCGAAGCGATGCTCGCTTCTATACAAACCACAATATCATCCACATAATAAACTCTAATACTCATTCCATTGGTAACAACTGGATTCACATTATCTAGGTCGCGTTCCCAGTACCGACTGAACATACAATGCTCGCCTTCGAGAGCAATTGGTATTCCTCCTGTTTGAGCTTCTCCGTGGTAATCATATTCAAACACACCAAAAATCGCGTCCGCATCCGCTTTGGTGCTTTTCCCGATTGTTAAACCGAGATACTCCCCATCAAGAACCGTGATCGAATAAACTGTCGTTATTGATGAGTGCATACTTCTCCAATAGTGAATGACTATATTCTCATAATCCCAATAGTAATAGTCAACATTATCACTGATTATTCGCGTGCTTATAGGTAATTCGCCTAAAATGACAGTGACGTCCTCACGGCTCATGCCCTGAACGATTCCATGAATCCCGTATTTCTTTCCCCGGCTGGAACGCAACCAGGCTTTTCCGTTGTCAGAAATGTTGTGGTACCTGGTGATTTTGACAAGATATTGCTCTACGGAATAAAAATCGCTCAGATATGGATTGCCCCAACATACTAGAATGGACAGTATGTACACACCAGGTTCCTCCGGAATGGATACGTCCTCCGTGCCGAGTAACATACTCCCATCAATAACAACAGGCTCCAAGTTTTCGTCATACAGCGTATATGTGATGTATCTCGCGTCTTTACCGTCCACAACGACCTGAAGATTATCCGCATAGGGAATATCCGGCAGCGTATCAAAAAGCTCCGCGAGAGGGGTTGTTCCCCACTCAACGCTCCATCTTCCACGCAGCGACCACCCGCCCGCATCCGTACCTTGGTGATACGGTTCATATTCTTCGCCGTCAGAGACAACCGCCACGCTGCCAACTTTATACAGTGCTGGGGGTTCAAATGGCAGTACTATTTCCCAGATAGTGCCAAGACCCGTTACCGATAAAAGTATTGCGAGTAGGAATACAAAAATGTGTTTCATAATAGTCGGTCTCCTTTGTACGATTTATTTTTCCCATTTGTAGGGTACCATAATTTTCTTGCCCTGTCAACCTATAACACTTTTGAATTCGCCTCTTCAGCAGGCCTTAAATAATTGCGAAATAAACGGGCAATTTGATAATCGTCCCTATATTAAAAGAGTGCTTTTTAGGGCGTTGTGTTGCATGCTGTTGGAAAATTTTTATGTTACGCCGCTAATCAACCGCACAATACCGGTAAACAAAAAGCAGACTGTAACCCCCGTGACCGTCGGCACCAGGAAGGACAGCAGCGTCCACTTCCAGCCGCCGGTCTCTTTGCGTATGGTCAGGCAAGTCGTGGAGCAGGGCCAGTGCAGCAGAGTAAACAGCATCACATTGACGGCGGTCAGCCAGGTCCATCCGTTATCGACCAGGATGCCGCGCAGCGCCTGGATGTCGGCGACATCCGTTATGGTCCCGGCCGCCAGATAACCCATCAATGTGATCGGAATCACAATTTCATTGGCCGGAAAGCCCAGCAAAAAGGCGAGTAAAATTACGCCGTCCATGCCGAGTTGTTTCGCAAAGCCGTCCAAAAATCCGGCACAGCGGGCAAAGACGCTGGCGTCCCCGATAGAGATGTTCGCGGTCAGCCAAATGATGAGACCCGCGGGCGCCGCCACGCAGACCGCCCGGCCAAGCACGAAGAGCGTCCGGTCCAGCAGGGAGCGGAGGATCACTTTGCCGATCTGTGGCCGGCGGTAGGGAGGCAGCTCCAGCGTGAACGAGGAGGGTACCCCCCGCAGCAGGGTCGCGGACAGCAGGCGGGACAGCAGCAGGGTCATGCCGACGCCGACTGCCAGGACGGCGGTCAGCACCAGGGTGGAGAGCAGCGTCCCGAAGGGAGATGCAAAGGAGCCGATCAAAAACATGGAACTGACCGCAATAAGGATGGGAAATCGCCCGTTGCAGGGCATAAAATTGTTCGTGAGCACCGCAATCAGCCGCTCCCGCGGGGAATCGATGATGCGGCAACCTGTCACGCCCGCAGCGTTGCAGCCAAGGCCCATGCACAATAATGGTAATTTCCCGTATGCAATTTGTGAAAATTTACAAGGCGTATTCTTTGGTTGCTGCCTTTCCAACAAAGCGGAAGTATATCTTTACTGCTTGATTCTTAATACGTCCGTTTTGCGTTTTCTCAAAGCTTCCCTGACAAACTTCGATACGGTCAACAAGCTTATAAAGCAAATCAGGCGCAAGAGCCTTTATGTCCGTATACTCTTCTACTAATCTTAAAAATTTGTCGTAGGCTTCTTTTGAGGAAGCAGTTTCCTTTTGCGCCGACATCGTTTGAGACAAAAAAGTGATTTTTTCAACTAGCGCTTTGTTTTCTGTCTCGTACTTTGACAGGAGCTTTTCGAAGCGGTCATCATTAATTATTTTCTGATAATTATCTTCGTAAAGCTTTTCTATCATGCCGTCAAGCTCGGCACTTCGCTTGTTCAGCTTTTTTATCTCGTCTTTGACTGCCGCGTCCTCTTTGCTACCTTTGGAATCCCGTTGCAGCTGCTCAGCAAGGTTTTGCTTTTCCGCTTCCGTCAAGTTTACCTGTTCTCTGATTGCATCAAGAACTATGTCGTAAAGAATATTATAATCAATAAAATGATTACTACATTCAGAACTACCATACAGCTTATAGCCGCCACAGGCTAAATTTGCCGGAGAACCTTTTTTCCTTGTCCCAACCGTTGACATATTCCTGCCGCAATCTGGGCATTTGGCAATACCAGAGAAAATATTAACAAAACCGTCTTT
>Ga0123353_10004208_pt1 | contig 18470 bp, 15 predicted proteins | sample TergutLab28metaG_3_FD_92763 | JGI IMG/M metagenome (GOLD analysis project Ga0123353, IMG submission 92763) | Labiotermes labralis P3 segment gut microbial communities from Petit-Saut dam, French Guiana - Lab288 P3 | ecosystem: Host-associated > Arthropoda: Insects > Digestive system > Gut ... | reverse complement strand
GCTAGCTCCTGAAGATGGACGTATTAACGTCTGAAACATGTTGAGCAATATATAATAAAGCAAGTGTCATCTAGTTGGTCAACCATTATTCAAATATCAAGATGATGCACGGTCAAATACGCATAAGATTGTTTTATTCTGTTGAAGAGTATGTGGATAGAGATGCTACATATGATATTGGTGTTCTCCAGTAATTAATCCATTATATATTTTAAATAAAGTTTGTTACCATATGTACATTTCAACAACATGATTGTTGTTGACATGTACAAAATTATATATGAAACCCTGTACTTAAATTCTGTAGTTTAATTTAATGTTTATCAGTTCTTTATACATGTATTTATTTATGTTAAACCCTGTATTTAAATTCTGTATTTAAATTTAATTTTTATCAGTTCTTTTATACATGTATTTATTTATGTCAAGACAAATTCTATGTAATACGTTAATCTAATTTATTGACAAATTCCATATCCAAAGGACATGTACCAGTTTGGATCGATGAATGCAAATAAATTAAATGAAATGAAAATGCTCCTCTGTCTAGTGCTGAGGTTAAGAATGGGTGGAGCCATACATCTTCCACCCCTTTGTGCCTTACTGGCATGCTCAGTGACAACATTAACTGTACCGTAATTCATAGAATCAGCTTCAAACAATCTGTGCATAAGGGTAGAATGTGAAGTAATCTGTCTGCTCACTGCACACAGCATTAATTTGTTTCTGGACAATTTTACACGTATCATAGTTGTAGAAGTTCAGTCTTGCATAACCCCGGGACAATCAGTAAATTATGTCATAATATGAGTCAACCATGTCTTGCAGTTTCTACCCCTTAATTGGAAATTGTAAGTTTGAACACGGTTGAAAATATTTGTTTTACAAATCAGGTAATTTATTTGTTACTATATAACCCTTTGACAACTCCAATGTATCAACCGTACAGATAAGATGCAGTTTGACCTTACACAGAGAACACAGTGTGCTTGCACTAGGTCAAGCAACTGGTGAATGCTGTGTAGCAAAATAATAGCTGTTCTTGGAAGAATCATACAGGACATACAAATGCAATGTTTGGAAAAAAAATGCAGGTATTTTAATATGAAACCTGGCAGTATACATATGAACCACTAGGCTCTGAAGGGATAACTGGAAGAGAACCTTAATTTTTCATAATTATCCATTTTAGATAAGCAGTTTAAGAGTAAAACAGAAGAACATTCAGTAGTGCCATTAACACACAGTAACATAAATACTGTCAGCAATTTATTAAGTCCTTGAAAAATCTTCATATTTATGCTCCCATGCATAAAATAAAATAAACATGTACTATGGAGGTTGCATAACTGTCAGCATGTGAAAACTGTGATGAAATCTGTTACTGATAATTTGTATTGCATTTTGATTTGTACTAATACAACATAACCTCACTTTTACATGAAACCCAACATTCTATATCCTTTATAGAACTATAGTACAAATCTTGAGGTTTTCATCACAGTGTGGTTGAAGACTCCATTCTTCTGGGATAAAAGCTGTGTCACTGGGTTCATTGATTCCAACACCAAAACTTTTATTCAAGTCTCTTTAATGCAGCCAATATTGAATGAATTACAAGGTCTGCAGTATCTTTGGCATTTATTGACTTTGTATCTGCAAAAAATTGATTGTAACATCAATGGTAAAGATTCACCTGCACTTAATCAAGCTACATTAAATGAAGATGTATGGGGAACGGACATCTAACTCCACATTTCTTAATCTCAGCCAACAGCCCACACACCCCAAACATTTACCCTTAGAAATTATTAGGTGAGAGGATGCTTGGACCCCCAGAGACAGTCCAGATGTGGCAGCAAAGATAATATGGTAAATGAAATGTCAGTCATGCAGTCCATAGCTTCATCACTACAGTGAATGCACCATCCAAGAACACAAACACCTTACATAAAATTACACAAATGCATTTTGGATGTATGTGTAATGCAAAGTGTGAAACATCTGTCCACTCTTAATATTAATTCTTTGAGTGCTGTCAAGAATGCCACTGCCACACAATGACACACATGAGTAGGCAATATCACTGTGTTAACCTTTCAGCTTAATGGCAATCCTAGCTTGTATTCTGATAGGGCAGAAAACATACAAATTTTAATGCTAACATTGCAGTTCCACTGTCAAAAATTTCAACTCACTTCTCTTCTGGTCAGCATAGCAACAAATAACTACCTCCACTGGGCATAGTCCTTCTGGGGAAGCTAATGGTTCCACAGCTAGTCAAGAAATCCCAAAATTTCATAGAATCCAAAGGCATTACTGTGTTCACAACCAACCACCACTCACCCCTATCCTGAGTTAGATTAATCCAGCCCACACCCTCCCATCCCATTTCTTTTAGATAACATGTTCATATCCTCCCATCTATGCCTAGGTCTTCAAATAGAGCATCAAAACTAAAACAAAATAAAGTTACATAATTTAAGGACCAGCTACCTGACTATATGGTTGGGCATCTGGTGCACTAAAGTAAGTCCGAATGGCTAATCTGCTGTGTATCTGCATTAGACAAACAGCTAGCTTCAGTGGCAGTCACCCATATTATCTGAACCAGCTAGCACAAAATAGGAACAGCCAGAAGTCAAAACAACACTCTCTTCTATGAAAAACAGTATCAATGGCGTAGAGAAGAATAGTGTGCAAGGTGATTCAGGGCAAGTCAGTGTAGGCAAATCATGGGAATGCCTTGGTATGCCACACAACCTACCCAAGCAAGTCAGCATGACTCTTTTAGACTAACTACAGGCCATAGTTACCTCCAAACACAGCTTCTCTAGATGGCATCAACACAGAGCAATGCTCTTCACAGTAATATGGATACACGGCATCTTCATTTGTGTACAACACTCAGACACCTGTGACTGGCTAGACAAACATCTGACTAGTGGACAGCACAGTGCATAATGGTAGAACTGCCAACAGTGGGTACTAGATGGTGGTGGTGGTGGTCATGCAGAAGAAGAATAAGAAATGTAACATAGCCTGCCACCTGTCACTGCCTTGCTACATCACACCGTCTGTTATGAGTCTGCCTGTGTTTTATGAGATTCCCAATACACGAGAAAGTGGAGCCACATGCTTCACACATGTAGGGGCGTACACCAGTATGGAGAGTGTTATGTGTAACAAGACTCTCTCTATGAGCAAAAGCTTTATTACACACTTGACACACAAATGGTTTCTCTCCTGTGTGAGACCGCTCATGTCTCTGCATCTCCACTTTGAGCCGGTAGCTCTTACCACAGAACCGACACAGGAACGTTTTTACACCTGTGTGCAGCAGTAAGTGAGTACCAAGAGAACCTCCACTCATAAATGCCTTGCCACAAATGTTGCATACGTGTCTTGGTTCCGATCCACACCTACTATCTACGTGAACTTTGAGATTACCTTTCTGCTTGAAGAGCTTGCCACAGACATTACATGAATATGATTTTGCCTCACGACCAAGATGTTTGTTGTTATAATGATTTTTTAGGTTGCTGGAGTTTGAGAAACAGCGCTGGCAATCTGTACAGCTCCACTGCTTGCCATGTTGCTTTGCTCGATGAGCTCGATACTCTTGTTTTGAGTTGAAACCATCACCACACTGCTTGCACTTAAAAACACCGACACTTGTGTGCTGAGATTCGTGTTTTATCAAACAGGCTCTGTTAGTATACTTTTTACCACAGTGACGGCATGGAGTGGCTTCCTTTTCCTCTGATGAGTGACATTTCCTGTGACGATTCAATTGTGACACAAAATCAAAATACTTATTACAATACTGACAAAGGTACTTTCTTGGGCCCACTTCTGAGTGAAGAACCTCTGCTTTCTGTAAATGACGTTCCAAACGTTTATCTAGTGGCTCATCCTCATCAGAAGCTATCCCTGTTCCTTTACAACCATCCCCATTTACACTGTCATCTCTATTACCACCCCCTGAATGTGACTGCACATGTTCACTTAACAAATGTTCTTGAACAAAATCCAAACCACATGAAACACAAGAAAAGTGATTTTCAGGACAGTCACCTATACTTTTAGAGGATGAAGTTGTTTCTGACTCTTCACTCTTCATATCACATCTGGCAGGATATTTTTGCTTACGTTCACGAGGCATTTTCTTTGATAAACATGTTACTCTAGTTTCAAATACAAGTTTTTCATCATCAGGTACATTTATCACATCTACTTCACTGTCTTTATTTACAGTATAATTACACTTTATTTTTACTTCTGATGTAGTCACACCTGTTTCTGACAAAACACTGTCTGATCCAGTATTTGACATCTCTTCCGTCTCCTCAGAATCAGTTTTAAGGGCAGGATTACTGAGTTTATCATCCATACCACTGGATTTCAGGTTACTCACCAAATTTGGTACGGTGAAGTGATTAGCCACAAAATCATCATCATCACACACACTATCATTCTCTGGGCCAGGCATCATAGATGATAAATGATTTCCACAGCCAGAATTTGATTTGTAACCAGACTCCCTTTGAGGGGAAATTACATTCTGAGCAACATGGTCTACAGGTTTAAAGGTACCGTGTTGCTGAAACAGGTCAGCAACTGCTTTTGGAATAAAGCAACTTTTCTCAGTATCTGCACTTTGAAACCCATAATCATGGGGATATTTTTCTGAACCATGATTTGGATGCTTATGATTGTCTAAATTTTGTAAAGTGCTACTAACTGTAGGTTTACCATCAGCAGAGAAAGGATATGGAAGACTTCTTGTTGACTCGGGTTTTAATTCCTTGGAAGCTGCACTGCACATTCCAAATGACTGCATGGCATCAGGAGGCAGTCCCATGATGCTGGCACTTCCCCAGCAGTACTGAGTACTAAAACAAAAAGAACAGTGAGTGTTGAGGTTTTCATAGCAGTGTGGTTGAGAATTCATTTTGTCAATAATATGATGCTATGTCACTGGCTTATCAGTTCTGCATATTTTGAGACAAGCTGTTCCCATCTTCAAGAGTCTAAAAGGTCCTTCAACCAAGCGATACCAGCATTATATCCAATAAGAATGGAATTCTCAAAAACAAACATTAAGTTACCACAAGTTTCTTTAATTCTTTTTCATATATCCAGGAGGTGTGTTAAAGTGGATTCCATTAGGGAATTGGTATGGGCCCAGTAAATGGCCCATTAATTCTTAAGTGGTGCTTGGGCTTAAATTCCAAGTACTCCTCAGGGCACTTTAAATTTACATTACCCTAAAATTCACTCATGCAGTACCGTGTACAAATGCTGGGAACAAGTGAGAAATGAAACACAATACACAGCCAGCAACAAGGACAGCACAGCCAGTACAGTAGCTAGGCTACAGGCTGGACAATGAAGGTTCACTTACAGCAGGGACAAGAGATTTCTCTCTTCTGCAAAACATCCACACCACCTCTGGGGCCACTCAGCCTTCAATTCAATGGATAGTGGGGGTTTCTTTGCCCAGGTCATTAAGTTCAAGACTCAACTCCATGTAGTGCCACTACAGAGAATGAACAGAGCTGTACCCCTACTTCTGCTATACGCTTTCATGGCAGTGCAAGGATGATTTTACTTTACTTTGCAGTGTACAGAGGCCAGTGCTGAAGAGTTAAAAATAACTCATGAGTATTAAAGTAAGCAAACCACTACTGTCATGTCCAGCAACCTCTGGGTTGCTGCTGGGACCACAGTACCACCAAAGCCAACATATGGGAGCCACATGGTAAAACCTATGCACTGCAAGTGGGTTGTTCCAACACCTTCCAGAGCACAAAATGCAGCATCATGAGTGCTGGCCATGTGGGCACAATATTGCATAATACAATGACACATCTTGTGTGCGAGCACACTGATGATGGTACAACGGTTTTGGATTGCAACACAGCAGCACCATGTCAGCGTCACTAAACACTAGAGTGCCTGCAGCTGCAGTGGTAGTGTTTCCAGCAGCAGCTGGTATGTCAGTGAAGTGCCTGCCTCATTATCCTGAGGGACAATTTTAACAGCTCTACTGTTCGCTCAGAACAACTACAAAATGGGTGACATTTGAATAGCCATCCTGTATCAACTCATATTAATGAAGCCATTACAATCATTATGTGCTTAGGTGAATCACTGACATCATCAGAACACTTTAGTACAAGAACAATATCTGATGAACGCACTTCTTAGTAGTGAACCTAATGACTTTTTCTACAAATATTCATTCTGTTTTTGTATTTTCCATTCCATGCATTGTAATTAAATGTTTACAATTTTAACCAACAAATGCACACAACTCTTACATGATTCACAATAATATTTGTATTTTTCAGATTAAACTCTTACATATTTTGAACCTTACACATCTATCATCAGGGAGTACATTATGTGTTGTTGTATAAAACAGTAGGAGTTTGATCATTTCAAAATAAAAATATTATAGTGAATCACGCAACATTTGTGTGCATTTGTTGGTTATAACTGCAAACACTTAATTCTGCCGTTTGGCTTCATAAGTAAACTGAGTTGAGATCTGATTTCACACTTCAAGTACTACAGAGGTGTCTGCCCAGGATCACAGGTCCTGCCCTGCCATGCCAAATCAGTGAAACTTCCCAAGTTAGCCTGTATGGCCCTGCTTTGGCCTCCATCACTTCAAATTCATAGGAAAATCACAAAGGATGAAAACTGAATAGCACATATAACCTTTGGTCCATGCCAGTGACATTTACTGATTGGGTAAGAACACAATATACAGGACACTAATCAAGAATAAAAGTCAAGGAAACAAAGTGAATGTCCTTCACTTATCATCACAATGCAGGATCAAATTGTAAAATGAACACAGCTAAAAGATCCCGTGGCAAAGCTGATACAACATACAGTCTCAATGTTCATTACTCATGGGGCCCAACAAACTAAACTAAAACTAAACTCCGTGGCCTTAGTCCGCATGTGAACTATACCGACAGAGCAGCCGCCGCCAGTCGGCGAAGTTAGTGCCAACTTTTGCGGATAGAGGGGTGTCACATGGTCAGCGCAACGGGTCCCCACAGCTGTTAATCTCTACTTTTTTCATTCAAGTAGCTCCTCAATTGACCTCACGAGGCTGAGTGGACCCTGTTCCAGACCCACTACTACTCAGAAAATCTGGTAGCGCCAGGGATCGAACCCGGGACCTCTGTATCTGTAGCCAGAAACTCTGACCACTAGACCACAGAGGCGGTCCATGGGGCCCAACAAAACTGTCACAAATGTTGGAATTCATTTACAATGTAAAATGCCTATCAGTTCCAACAACTTATCAAGTGCCAGTGTTAAATATATAACATAAACAAAAAAAGCACAAAAACGTGAAAATTTATTTTAAATAAAACACAGTTTTGGAAATATAAAATGTAGTAAATTATTGAAGGAGGGTCTCATCTCATAAGACACAATAAGAAACTCAACCTCAGTTAATGGAAGACAAAAAGTGACTGAGCTGAGAGTGATCTGCACAAGAGCAGGGTAGGGTGGGGAAACTGACTCACCTGCCATGTAGTCTCATACCAGTTTTTCGGAACCAGACATGAGAAGTCAAAATAATTATATTAAAATGGGTGACCAGAAAAAGTGAAAACTCATGAACTTCAAACCCTACAGTATATGTGAATGTGGTAAGGAACCTTCAGGTTCCATAAATGTCTATGAATTTATCTCACTTCCAAATAAATATTAGCTTGTTATGTAGCAGCTAATTAATTCCTTCCATGATTTGAAGACTTTTTGTGATAAATTTATAGTGGGTAGTTTATGTCACATTGCCCAGTCTAACAATTCTTAACATAAGGTAAATACTGCACCTTCTAATATTTCGTTCCATACTAGTGAGATGAAGATCTGCAAAGGGACAGAACCGTTCATCTGCCACTGACTGCTCTACTGCTTTATCGCTGCTACTGAAGATGGGTGAAATCCAATCATGATTCTCTTCATAATGTGATTTTTTGTAACCACAATAACTACCAGACAAAACTGAAGCCTCTTCATTGTTACTAAATCCCTGCAGTGCCAATGGCGCATGTTCAATTGGCAGTTTTTTTCTAGTCATGTTCTTCTCATGAGTTTCTAATTGACTGGTGGTGGATTTTACCCTAGGTAGGGTAGGGGTGACCAGCACACATCTGTTACGATGAGTTTTTCTGTGTTTGATAAGGTTACCAATACATGAGAAGGTGGAGCCACACGCTTCACACATGTAAGGGCGTACACCAGTATGGAGAGTGTTATGTGTAACAAGACTCTCTCTATGAGCAAAAGCTTTATGACACACTTGACACACAAACGGTTTCTCTCCTGTGTGAGACCGCTCATGTCTCTGCATCTCCACTTTGAGCCGGTAGCTCTTACCACAGAACCGACAGAGGAAAGTCTTTTCTCCTGTATGAAGCAAAGTATGTGTAACAAGTGTTCCACGTGTCATAAAGGCTTTCCCACAAACATTACACACATGCTGCGGGTCCATACCGCATCGACTTTCCACATGAACTTTAAGATTTACTTTCAGTTTGAATTCTTTATCACAAACATTACACACAAACACTTCTGCCTCCTTGCTCTCATGCCACTTCACATGTGAATCAAGTTTCTGTTCACTGGCAAACATATGATTGCATACTGTGCATTTCCAAGGCTTCTCATGCTTCTCATCACGGTGTTTTGCCCGCTCAGCTTCAGTACCAAACACTTCACCACAAGGGCGACAGCGAAAACTTCCCTTTCCCTCATGCTGAAGCTCATGTTTTGTTAAACTACCAGTTTTAGTATACTTCTTCCCGCAAGTAAGACATGATAAAGACTTCCCTGCTTTATTCTTGGGCTTATGGCTGTCCACATGGAGAAGCAACAAAGAATTAAATTTGAATTCTTTTCTACATATGTGACATGACAGCAATTTTTTCTCTTTCTTCTTGTGGTTTTTTTTATGTTGCATAGTAGTGGATACACACTGACAATCCATGCCACATGTCTCACAAATATAAGAAACTTTCACCACTTCTTCCTTCAGTTCTGACTTCTTGTCTAATGCCTCACTCATTTCTGTATGAATGTTGGTGGTATGCAGCATCATTTTAAGTTTCAGCAAATGTTTCTTTGCAAAACACTTATCACAAAATGTGCAAAACATACAGCCTGTTCTGAAGTCAAACGGTGTCTATTCTTGTTCGTTCTGCCATGTTTTAGCTACACTGATGTTGTAGGTGTAGCCAATCACTGACACCTTCTTGGCCATCTATTTTCACTCTTCTTATAATTGTCTTCCAACATGCCATATTGCACAATACAGGGATTTCTGATGACAGAAGAAATATTTTCAGATATTGAGGTATCATTATATGCATCAGTCATAGAACTGGTTGGATTACAGCCTGTGTTTTCTGTACCACTGCCACCATCATCCTCATTCTCAACACTGTCATCTTTAAAATTCTTCTTCTGTTGTCTGACAATATAGCAGACTAATGTCATTTTCTATAAGGGCCACATCTGTAGCCTTACATGTTTTATATTACTGTGTTTCTTGGAGCCCATCATTGATCATGAATCAATAAAGCAATTCTTCAGTGATGAAACAAGTCATTAAATTGGGCTGAAAAATAACAAAAAAAGAAATACAAATTAAATAAAATCAATTCCATGCATCATGGAAGAAAGCTCATTAGAAACATCAGGCACATAAGAAATGTCATATCATTCCAAGACTTAACACAGAAGAATAGAATATAATTAAGTATGTGATGTACTAAACAACAGTGGATAAAGGTCTAACTGTTTCAGGCTACACTGAAAATAAATGGCATAAAAAGGCTGCTTAGCCTGAGTGGTGGAAGTATGTCACTAACATATGGCCATTATGTAAAGCAAGCATCTGATTTGAGATTACAAGTCTATTATCATTAGAATATATGTGGTATTCCCAAGCCAAGAACAATGTTATTGTTACTTTTGACCAGAAAAATAATATTCCACTCAGCCTCATTTACTTTTCCCTTTACACTGAGACAAAACACTGTGCAGTATTTTTTGTTGAGTTCAAACAGAATGCTCCCACCAGAGTGAGAATAATTAAAATGTGTCTCAGCAAACATCTAACGAATTGTATTTAGCTAACATAGGCTCTCAGATAGATACATATTTATTTGTTGGGTCTAAAGTCTATATATATATATATAGACACACACACACACACACACATTACAGATTACAAAGGAATGTTACTGCTAACAGAATATTTAAAACAAGGAAACATTTGAAGGCCATACACTTCTCATTTAGTGTAACTGCAGTAGACAGTATAGCATGTAGACAGCTCAAATGATTTCAAAGTAGAATTACATGGATCACATAAGTTTCTACGCTGACGTTAATTTATTGATAAAAATATGAAAGCATAATGAAATGCTCAGAATTCTCTTCAAAAACAGTAGCATATTAGTCTGGAGATAAACACGGAAGCCATAAAATTTTAAGAGTGGGCCCATTCTTTGCATTATATTACAACTTTTGTGGGCGAATCTCTTTATAGAGTTTTGCAGTTCCATCGGTTTAAAAACGCATTCTTCAACCAAGCACAGAAACCTCTCAGCCATGAGGAAACGCAATATTCACAGAATTCTAACCTAACATTTCAAATGTAAAAACTTTTAGGTTAGGTTAAAATGCTAACCTCAAGAAAATAAGCCACTAACATTTTTAACATCACAAGTACCTATAAATTAAGAGTCCACTCATGGTAGTGTTTATTTAACTGCACTCTCCGATTTACGTAAGTACCTGCAAAATTTTGGATCCCACATCTACATCTGTCTCACGGTCTTTCTTAAGTTTTCTGTACGTAATAAAATCATCGCATTTTACATTCTTACGGCCTTCATTCATGTTTAACGTAGTAACCCCTACACCGATGAATACATGTTACTTTTAAGTTTGATTTATACTTAAACAAAAAATCAATTTCATGTAAACAACACACATTGAGCACAAATTCGCCATCTTTGGAGTCGTGTAGTTACTACGTAAATATAATCCAGTGGGCTCCTCAGCCCTTTTGATACAAACGATAGAGAGGTCATCTTTGGTACCGAGCTTTTGTGATTGAATGAAGACTTCGGCATAAAATACAATGAAACTGTACTGCAGGAGAAAAAGTGCTTATTAATGTACTGTGCATATATGTGTACAAACGAACGTTGCAGTATCTCAAATCACGAAAGTGTGAGAGGTTATGGTGTAATGAAATTGAATTCCAAATGGTGCCGGTAATTCTGTCCTCGTTAATTATATCTGAACTGCGTGTGGTTGATCTAATCTCTAAGGCCGCAGTTTAGTTCATATAATGAAGTTTGCATTTCTCATGGAGCAGTTTGCGCTGTATCAAAACCTACATTGCTGGGCTAGTACACTAGAACTCCCACGTCGTGTACGTAACAGAATGTAATTTCTGACGGTTTTTTTTATTTTGTTATTTAATACACCCCTCTCCTCACCTATGTGGCGCGTATGGGTGAGGAGAGGGGGCTGTATAGGGTCTTGGTGGGGAAGCCAGAGGGAAAGAGACCACTGGGGAGGCCTAGGAATAGATGGGTGGATAATATTAGGATGGATCTCCAGGAGGTGGTGTGTGGGTATATGGACTGGATTGGGCGGGCCCAGGATAGAGATAGGTAGCGGACGCTTGTGAGTGTGGTAATGAACCTTCGGGTTCCATGAAATGCGGGGAATTTCTTGACTAGCTGCAAACCAGTTAGCTTCTCAAGAAGGGCTCTGCACCATGGAGTAAGTAAGTAATCCATTAAACATCGTTAATGCTGGATACCATAAACTTGGGTAGGGCCTTAATACATGCCTGATTGACTTGGATTTATGAACTGGCATTTTATTTATTTATTCTGACAGAATTTGTTGCATTTTTCCCAGGTACCATGACTTTGTACGAGAAGATGTATCCATCAAATCATAAAACAGTGTTCGTTTTGGATCACACTCCATACTTTGGTATATCATGTGAATGTCTCATTGAATTTGATTTTACCAAATCTCGGGGTCCAGCGTTTATACCCCTAGCACCTATTTCAAAGTCTCTTTGGACATGCAGCGTTGAAGCAGCCATAGAATACTGTCGAATTGTCTGGGACTTGTTCCCACAAGGAAAACTGGTAAGAGATTAATATGTGATTGTTTATTTGGGTGTTTTCTGTAGATTAGTTGTATGAATTAGTGTTTGATCTTTGTTGTATATCACTACAGCACTGAAGTTTATCTCATATATATACCACAAAGACGTTTGATTTGTATAAATAATAACATGACAGAGAGAACTGTTCATGAACTGGACCATTTTGTTTGGGCAGTAGCCCCATGAGGTGTATGATATTAAATATTCATTGTAGCATCATATCATTAGCAGCAGTACGTAAAGGTCTGTAATGTACATATTAATATCAGTTAAGAAGATGAAATCTGAGTGCAGGAGAAATAACTAAAATTTACTTTCAACCAACAGATGACGATGATGATGATGATGATGATACATGTACGTCAGAACCTGAAATGACATTTGAATTATATTAGTGCATTTGGAAGGTAAAATGTGAAGTGACATTACAGGCCACTACCAATGATAAACAAGTAGATAGAATAAACAGAAATCTTTGTTGATAGGAGTGCCTGTGAATTGGTGATTGTGACTGCGAATAATGGAACATTTTTAATTTCCCTTGATGTGTATCAGAGATGATCATTCTCTTGATGGTTGAGGACCACATCCTTGACTAGCCAATGTTCACACTGTGTATCTGAGTCAGAGTACCTTCTTAATACAGATGCATTTACTTTCTCAGTACAAATGTGACTCCACTATTTTCTTCTGAATCTTGTTTTACGTGGTCCTTATTTTATTTGACAAATCTTATTGGCTGCTTCCTGCCTCTGTTCCTCCATTCACATGGACAGTTGACTGAGTAGGCTATGTCATTGTGAAATGTGAGCCAACAGGAAGTAACAAATTTTGTCAGTTAAACAAAAATGCTATATAACTGCACCCCATGTTTGTGCACAAATATAAATAATTTCCATTTCTTCATGTAACATATGGTTGCTTTCTTTGTCACTGCACAGTGTAGTAGCTGAAACTGTAAAAAATGAATGACAGTGTGATTTGAGGCTTCCTCCATGCTGCAGAAGAGGTTTTCACTCTTCTATGGTGTTAACTGTGTTGCATGATAGTTACAGACATGTAGGGACAGCTTATCAGTCCCATCTTCCAGGGTTTTGGACTGCTTGACTCTTGAAGATGGAATTTATAGGCCATCCCATAATGTGAGTAACTAACTGCCAAGCAACACTGTGTAATGTCCGGGTAGAGAGAAAACCTCACTGACACTCAAGTTACGAAATTGAATGGTACTGAACTACCAAGCAACACTGTTTAATGTCCTGGAAGAGGGAAGACCTCAGTGCACTCAAGTTACAAAATTGAACTGTACTGATTGCAGTTACAAAAAGATTGTTAAATCGTGTTTTGAACAATCTCTAACAATTCAACTGCAACCCTTGCACATCCCTTTGACAGCCATGGGTACCATACATTTTGGAAACAATCCAATGTCATTGTCAATATCTTGGGGTGCTCTCTGTCAGGTCCTGCTGGGAAACAGGAAACATAACTGTTACATTTTTATGTATACTAAGTACAGGGCATCTGTTTTATGGTGTCCTTGAGCACATAAACTGTTGTAGGGTATCTCAGTGGATGCAGGCTTCTATGTGATGAAGCTGCATGTTGGGTGGTGTGATACAAGCGACTTCTTTGCGAACGTGTCCAGCTGCAGATACTTACTTTGATAAATTAGTATTTGTCTGGTATTTACTCTTGTCAGCTCAACATTGTTACTTAATTTTGTTGTAGATATTTTTGTAATTGTGTGATTTGTCTCGTAGGTTCGGTTTGTTGTGAGTGACACAACAGCACACATCTTAAACACATGGAGTTCCTCTCAGCAGAATTTGACGCATGTGAGTTGTTGCACATGTTTCATAGTTTCATAATGTTACTTTGTCTGAATAATGTGACTTCTTCTAAAATTATGTGGGAGTTGGAATAGCTTAGTGAGTGTAGTGAATTGGCTACACGCTGCATGATTGATGGTTCAATGTTCAGTAGAGACAAGCAATTTTTCTCATCTCTAAAATGTCCAGATTGGCTCTGGGCTCACAAGTCCACCTACTGGGGGGTTCTTTCCCCAGGGGTAAATCAGCCGGGGCCTGATGCTGACCATTCACATCCACTAGTGCTAAGGTCAATAATGAGAGGAGCTGTAGCTCTGGTTCCCCTTTATGCCTTCGTGGTTGACACATGGACAACTTTAAAGGTCAAAACCACAGATGCATGACATGCTAACACCGCTGAAGTTTTTTAGTCTTGTGAGTGTGTGGTAAAATGATTAAAACACCTAAAACACTAATGTTGAAAATCAGGCCCATGTGGAAATGTGGATGTGATGGCATCAATATTAATAACAGCTATTTTTTTTTTGTGGAGATGTACCATGCCATTGTTGTGTAGTTGACACTTGGATTTTTTTTTATTGTGGTTTTCTTTTAGCATTCTTATATGTACTCTATGTTAATGATAAGCTAAATTTACTCATGCTTAGTTCTCGGCTCTCTTAAGACCAGGCACGGAAGGAATATAATTTCCTTCCATTTCTTTCGTTTATAACTGGACTCGTTAAGTGTATCGCACGACCAGTGTGTGCAGCAAGACATGTAGCAATAGTTGCTTTGTTCTGTGGGAGCAGTCTGCTGCGTAGCTTGAATGGTGTCTGAGCTGCAGAGTACGAAGCTGGACAGTCAGTGAGTACGAACGGTAACGAAGAGTCCACTGGCAAGAATTGTCACTTATACATTTTAGTTGTAAATGCTATTACTCCATACTCTTACACAATAAAACTCCAATATATTCTACTTGGGGATTATTGAGAGTGTGTGCGACCTGCCCGACTCCCCTTCTTAACCAGAGTTACGAGCTCCCTCCTCCCTGGGAACAACATCTAAGATACATTCCTCATTGGGTCCGCAACACGGATACAACACCATACTGGGTGCAGTTCAGCTTTTTTTTTTGTGGGGGGGGGGGGTGTCGTATCTATGTTGGGTACGTGGGTATACGAAAGATATCGAGATGGCGGCGGATGCTAATCACTTTAAAGAAGCCTCTCCCAGTTTTGTTACTAGTGATGTGTTTCATATCTCAGAGTGTCAATTTTGTTCTCTTTTGAAAAAATATTGCAAGTTTTTGTAAATGAGTTAAAATCAATTACTGAAATTATTAATATTCTAAAGGAGGAACTAAAGTATGCCAGTGCCACAAAACAGGATCGGTTGTTGAATAGTGCATGTGAAGGAACACCTAAAATAAGTGCTTCCGCAATGTGATAACTGTTTTCAACTAGATAACCAGCTGAGAGTAGCACTAAATTAGCTAAGTTAGTGAAACTAATAACTGAAATTTTAAATGAGGAAATCAAGATTTTGAAATAGACTTCTCATATTAACTTTAATCCTGGCAGTACATGGTCAACTGCAAAATCAAGTAACTCATGTAGTCCAACTACTGTTCGACCAAATAAAGAAGTGCATACAACTTATGGAATTCCAGTTACCAGTCAGTATGCTGTTCCAGTTGCTAATCAGTACTCTGTTCTTACAAATCACCATGAATCACAGGAACCTAACGACATAATATTCTCTTATAATTCTGAACAATCAGGAAGATTCATGCCAGTTAGTAACCACAAGTACGTCTAAGGACTTCGAAGGAAGAAAACTCTGCCCATGAATCAACCTAGGTTGCAAATGAATCACCAACAAAACAAACCTAACCTTCAAGAACCAATCAATAATGAAGATGGGGCATGCCTTATTCCAACATTATTTAATGGTGTAACTAGTGTAAATCCTAATCCAAAGACTGAGCCGAAATATAGTGAGTCAGCCAGTAATCTTATAAATAAACTAAGAGAAACTATTAATGTGTTTAACAAGGAAAAGTGTTCACTCTCAAAAAAATAGAGAATTATATTAATTGGTGACAGTAACATCAAGGGGCATGTGTTTAACTTAAAGCCTCTACTAAGTAGTAATTATGAACTATTAAAAAAAAAAAAGAAGATCAATCACCTCTCCCATGATGATTTAATAGTAATCTGTAGTGTTACTAATGATTACGAATTAAATGAACTCTCTTTAACCTTGCAAAACATTACAAACTTTATAAAGAATAACAATCATACCAATATCATTCTGATGAATGTCCCATTTCGATATGACGTAACTAATTCAATGTCTGTCAATAGGAATATATCAGATCTGAACAGAAAGCTACAGAAACTAGTAAAAGTTTTTTTCCCATGCCAGTTTCCTAGAAACAGACAATAATAGGAATTTATTTACTAATCATGGACTTCACCTTAATAAACTAGGTAAACAACTTGTTAATCATCAGATAGCTTCTCTTCTTCTCACCACTTTTGAACAAAAACTTCTTCTTCTATAATTCTTGGATGGCATGAGACGCAAGATGATGATAATCAAACTTGTGATGGAAATCAGGTGAAACCATCCAACAGGAATTCTGTCCGTAATAGGTAAATGCCAGTAACCAGGTCGAATGATTTTTTTATGGCAAATCTAAGTATTATCCAAACAGATGGGAATATTTCTTGTAAAATTCCAGTTTGTTTTAAGCTAAATTATGATACTTATTGTTTAAAAGAACCGTAATCAATTACCAAATAACTTCACATATGATTACTGCAATACAAATAAATTCATGTTACTTAACCAAAATATACGAGGAATATCCAACAAAATTGATGAATTTCTAATTTAATTATCTTCTAATGCACCCCAAGTCATCTGTCTGACAGAACACCACCTAATGACTGAAGAAATAGGAAATGTAAATTTAGGTCAGTATACTTTAGGAGCTACATTTTGTAGACAAACATATAAGCATAGAGGTGTATGTATTTATGTCTCAAAAGATATCGAGTTAATGCCATCAATCTAGATCAATATACTAAAGAGAAAAGCCTGGAAATTTGTGCCTTGAAGTTACGCTTATTTTCAAGCAGCTCTACTATAATTTGTATTTATAGATCCCCAATAGGAAATGTTGCTTGTTTTTTAAATCAATTGGAATCTATTTTGAATAAAATGTATAAAACATCAACTGAATTAATCTTATGTGGCAATTTTAATGTAAACTATCTTAATGATAATTCTAGAAAACATCTTTTAGACTCTCTTTTAGCCTTTTTTTAGTCTTTTTAGCACTGTGAAGTTTCCTACAAGAATTTTCAATAACTCCTGTACTTTAATAAACAATATTTATATTAATACTTACAGACATGACTTCTCTGTGCATCCTCTCATTAATGGTCTATCCGACCATGATGTGCAAATTATTACATTATCAAATATTTTCATTTCTATTCCCAGACACGTATTTTCCTACACTAGGAAAACTGATAGTAAGTCAGTTAGTAAATTCACATTTCTGTTAAGCTACAAAAATTGGGAAGATGTTTTTCTTGAAAAAAATGTCAATATAATTTTTGATAATTTCCTTAACACTTAACTCAGAATCTTCTATGCAAGTTTTCCAATTACTAAATCACAAAACTACTATAAATCAAAACCATGGTTAACTAATGGTATTAGAATTTCATGTGCCAATGAAAGGAAACTTTATTTAACTTATAGAGACAGTAATGATCCCAATCACAAGGAATATTACAAGAAATATTGTCAGATTTTGTTTGCGGTCATCATGGCAGCAAAAAAAAAACTCCACTATAATAAGCTTCTATTGAAATCTAATAATAAACCAAAAACTATTTGGAACATAGTTAAAACTATCACCAATAATAAAAATACTATTAATACTATCTCAACAATGAATATTAATGGTAAATTATTTAGTAACCTACTAGCCATTGCAAATGCTTTCAACAGCTTCTTTTCATCTGTAGCTGAAATTCTCCTTATCAAAAACTTTTCTGGAAAGAATACTATTAATAACAATGATCCAATAACTTACTTATGACAAAATCTTACTCAGCTTTCTTCTTCAGTAAAACTAAATAATACTACTATGCATGAAATTGTCAAAATAATTCATTCTTTGAAATGTAAAGATTCCTATGGCTATGATGAAATACCATCAAGAATTTAAAAAATTAGTGCTCCTTGTATCTTATCTCCACTGATGTACATATTTAACAAAATTCTATCAACAGGTATATTTCCTGAGAGATTAAAGTTTTCAGAAGTGAGACCCTTATTTAAAAAGGGAGATATAACTGAATTTTCTAATTACAGACCTATTTCTCTCTTAACTT
>Ga0123353_10004207_pt1 | contig 18471 bp, 6 predicted proteins | sample TergutLab28metaG_3_FD_92763 | JGI IMG/M metagenome (GOLD analysis project Ga0123353, IMG submission 92763) | Labiotermes labralis P3 segment gut microbial communities from Petit-Saut dam, French Guiana - Lab288 P3 | ecosystem: Host-associated > Arthropoda: Insects > Digestive system > Gut ... | reverse complement strand
CCCCCCCCCCCAGGTTATGCCTATTCCTGTTGGGCCTCAGATCCGGTCTGGGGTCTGGACGTTTGGAAGAAAAGAATCTTTTACACCTATCGGGAATCAAACGACGATTGCCAGGCCACCTTACCTGTAGACAAGTCTCAGTACCGACAGAGCCACAAAGGCTGCTGATTACAGCATATAACAAATATCAGAAACTGCCATCTTTAATAAACGGATCGTACTCAAGGGTTTACTTTTTGTCCGTCACAATAAACAGCTGGCTAATTTTCTGTAAATTAGAGAACTGCATTAATATAGTGAAAAGAGATGGTGTCTGATTGATTACCGTTTATGTTTGTGCAGGCTGTATATGAGCAATTTCAGAAGTAAGCTTAAAGATTGATAAATGATTGTTCTTTGTGAATGAAACATAGTTCTGTGTGAAGTTTGAAATTAGGTGACTTTCAAGCTGCAGGAGGTAAAGAGGTAGTGCTAGCTCTATCGTATGTTGTATGTAATTAAGATCATGGCTTTCGTCTTGTGTATTCCTAAGACCAGGAAACTTCTACAGCAACTGAAGGTCGGTTTTCCTGTAGCGCAACTTCCCATTTCGGGTCTGGAGTGCCTCATTGTTGAAGTTTCTAGATCACACAAAATTAGAAACCCACACACAACCGGTAGGACTCCCCTGAACGAGTGATCAGCTCATTACAGAGGTCGCTACCTACACAGCACAAAACAAACTCAAGAGATAAACATCTTCATACTCAGCGGTATTCAAACCCGCGATCCCAGAAACTAAACGACTTCAGACCAGCATCTAAGACCGCATGGCCATCGGCTTCGACCTGAAGACCTATTAACATTATCAAAAAATACCTCTTGGGTCAGCCATTCTTTTGTTTTATTAGGCTAACGACTGAATAAATGGTTGTAATAGGCACCAGCTTTAACAAAAGCGAGATACACCTCTGATGCCGTTACTGCATTGACAGTCTCAAGCTAGACCACCTTTCCTCTTTTCGTTCTGTTCACGCAAACCATAGAGCGCGGCCTTGCGGCAGTGAACTGTGTGCCCCCACAGCGGGGTCTGATAAACCCCTCGGCACGATGCTGCTTCAAATTTCAATGCCTTCCGGTAGGAGGTTCCTGTGGCTGTCCTCATTTCCAAACACAGACTTTGTGGTACACTACACTTAATATGTCTGGTCCGTCGCTTATAGAATGCGGTGGTTTTTGTGACGACGACATAGTAACATACAGCAGGGTAAACTAGTGTGTTCAGGTACACTAAGACAGTAATTTAAGCAGACATCTGATTCTTAATGATGGTTTGAAATATGTATCGAATAGGGCAGCTTGACTCAAGCGGAAAGGCTCCTGATTATTACTTGGAGACTCCCCGAATTGAGTCTTAACTGGAGCAATTGTCTTCCTAAATTTATTGTGTTTTTGCTTAATAACTCCAGACAAATTCCAAGGTAGCCAAATAGCTGTACAGCTATTTGGCTAACACAGATTCCTTCTAATACTTTAAATTCATCTTTTACCAGACATCCTTACATCGACGCTAAATATACTTTTAGAAAATAACAGCTTCGTATGTAAATCATATGTAATTAAATGAGGCAATTGTACGCAATTTTTTCGCCAAAATGAAATTGATTTTATTCTACCTGCAGAAATGATGTGATATAAAATACGAAATTTAGTACGATGTTTCTTTCAGACCATTCATTGTATTCAGTTTCCTATTATTGTATCAGACATTTCTGAGCTTGCAAAGGAAGGTTTTGTTCCAACAGTTTGTTGGACGAGAGACAAACCTGGAGATATCGAGGCAGAACACTAGACAGGGTCAAGGGTGTGTTATTGAATCAGTACGTGAATCTGTAGTAAGAACTTACCAGTACTGTGAAGGCAGGCTCGAGAATTGATCTCAGGCCCTAACCTCGCTGCTAGGACTAGGTTACTGTCCTTGAACAGAATGCAATCTAGCGAGATTACAGGCCTTACAGGACGTGAGCCCCTGAGAAGGTACACTATCTCTACTTAGTATGGCAGGTAGGAAGTGCGTAGCACAGCAAGAAGCCTCAGCTTGTGTTTTGCGTAAGTGTGAATCTCTGGTCACTCTTAGACATAACTACGTGGGTTCATTTTTCTATTAATAGGACAGGGTTTCCGTGACTTAGAATCTGGATTCAGGGGTTAAAGACCTATTAAAAGTGGCCTAAGCGCATCAGGACCGAGGAAGAATCGAGTCCATTATTTATTTATTTATTTATGTACTTATTCACTCATTTGTTCATTCATTCGACAGCTACATACAGTTGTACCCCTGTTCCCCCTTACCCAGCCACCCACTCACCTCATCACCAGGTCATAGTTCACTTACTATCCACTCTTGGAAGAATCATCCTTACCACTGTTGCTTGGCGATACTCTCTTTGTATTGCTCAGTGATTTCCAATCACATGTATAGCTTTCAAAAATCTAACCACTTCCATTTGCATTGATTGTTCACATAATGTCAATTCTGTTATTTTAAATCTTTCTCTTTTTTCCTTTTTATTTTATCGTGTTATATTCTGTCTTTTCTTCATACTTCGACAGTATTTAATCTATCAGAACATGTTAAAAATTTTTAGTTTAATCCAATTAAGAGGGCATGATTATTTTTATTGAAATACATTCGGAAAAAGAACTTTTTTAACGTAATGCCATATCAGGCCATTGATCCTCAATCTGGCAGTAGATTTGCTGCCCAAGGTCTCCTCCAGTTCCAAAGTTATTCCCTCGTATGCTGCCAGAACGGTTATACCGTGTTGACACCGTAACCAGCGCCGCAATTGTGGGAACAGCGAACACCTGCTGAAACTGAGGTTGGCGTTAGGGTAGGAGAAGCCAAAAGAGGTGTGTCAGTTAGATTGTGTGTCATCAGCACTGGAATATAGAAGCTTGGAAACGACAGACCGTGAACGTTTAGAAGTAGCCCAGTTGAACTACTGCAGTTTGTAGAATTGCACCACCAAAGCAATGCATATACAAGGGACAGATTACAGGTACAAAACTATAGGAAAGTGCGATATATCGTTCAAGAAATGGGAAAAGGCGTAGGTCCATAAATAAAGTTTGTACTACAAGTATGAGCAAAGCAAATTGAGGTCCTACGTGAATTTGATGGAAAAGCAGATTTTGTACGAGATCTGAACACAAGAAGCCTTATGCCACAGAAAGGCGTAACTGGTTGTAGAAGAAAAGGAGAAGAAAGAATGTTTAAAATACGAACATTAATAGTTCTGAGTTTTGCAATTATAGTGTGCATGTATGTTTTATTATTGCGTTCTTACCGCCTAGCCCATATTTGGTGGGAATCCGGACCAGAATTTCGTCACTTGAGTTGTCATCCCACTAGTCATGTGGATCGCCACACGTTATACTTTGGATCTGAGTGTGTTCATAAAATTCGAACTTAAGTGGCTTATAGGACATGATACGGTCTAAGGCGTTAGTGTGCGGCTGCTCGCTTCCTGGGACTGCGGGTTCGAATATCGCCTGGGCGTGGATGTCTGTTTCTTGTAACTGTTGTGTGTTGTCAGGTAGAGGTCTCTGTGTCGGTCTGATCACCCGTCCAGAGGAGTCCTACCGAGTGTGGTGTGTCTGAGTGTGATCATGAATCCTCAACAATGAGGTGACCCGCCCACTAGGGGCTGTCGCGCAATAGGAAGGGGAGGGGGGAAGGGGACATGATGCATCAACCTGTACACATGGACTGTTTCATCTGTTAGCTCAGAGACCCAAACATAAACCAAATTTTTCTTTGCAAATTTGAGAAGCCCTCACTTGGAATCCACCTACCAGTAGGTAGCAGAATTGCGTCAAATGCTAACTAGAATTGGAAGGGCGGGATCACAACTCTCGGAACTTAATATGAACTCAGTGACTCTGAGTAAATGTCAAATGTTTGTCAATGCATCGGAATCTTAATCAGTTTTCTTGTGCTTAACACACTGACATCTCCGGCTTTAGAATCTTGTGAGCTATTGGTGAATAGGTAAAGTGGAAATGAGAATTGTTTATCGAAACGAATATTATGTAATAAGTTTTTCTAAACTGAAACCCACAAAGATGCCCTTTGAGAACCCATACAACGACAGATTTGTTAAAAGGCATTCCGTTTTGGATGCTAAAGTAAAACGAAAATATACATGGTTTTACGTAGTATTTTTTCTTGTATATTTTTGCGTTATATTGTTAAATATTCTGTAATAATGTTTAACGCACTGGTGCGCTATGTTGTCTTAATAAATCTGATGTTTGTGTGACCATGCGTCATTGATACAATAATATAAACAGCCAAGTAGATATAACAATAATAATTTTATTAAAAAATTTCAATCAGCTCAACATGTTTCGGGCGATGATTTCGCCCGAAACATGTTGAGCCGAATGAAATTATTTATAAAATTATTATTGTTGCATCTAGTTGGCTGTTTATGTTATTGTCGTCTTAATAATTTGAAATTTATTGTCGCCAAAAACTAGAGCAGAGCAAAGACTGTGTTTCTGGAGACCGAAATCCCAAACATTGCAGGGAATTTGGAAAAAGAGAAAGTTTATTATTTTGAAGAAAGAAATGTGTAAGTAGTTACGACAAATGTATCATAAAATTATGAACAACAGTCGTACCACACGTATGGTTAAATTACAATATTCGAATAGTTTAAATATTGTCATTAATGAACACATTGTTTTCCTTCACTTTAAATGTAACTTCGGTAAACGCTAATATAAATAAATTAAAGTTACAGTACTAAAAACTGAATGTAGCCGATTCCGGTGGCCGTGCGGTCAAGACGTTGGTCTGTAGCCGCATGATTGATGGGATCGCGGGTTCGAATCCCGCTGAGAGCATAGATGTTCGTCTCTTTTGTTTATTGTGTGTTGTGTAGGTATTGGCCTCAGGGACGAGCTCATCACTCTTTCAGAGGAGTCTTGTCTGGTTTGTATGTGTGTGTGTGCGTATCTAATTATGTGTGATCTAGAAACCTCAGCAAGGAGGCGGGCTAGATCTCAAATGGGCTGTTGCACCATGATAAGTAATTGAACCTAAGTATGAAGTCGAACGATTTAAAAATCACGTAACATAAAGAAAATTACAAATGGATAAGGAATTCCATACGGATTGGCATTCTTACAAACTAGTCTTGGCAAAATTAAATATTTGCTAACAATAAACGTGCATTAGTCGATCTGGAGGTACTAGATTTGTGTCTGGTTTTGCTCTCCTGGAAAGGCTGCAGCAAAGAAATCGGCGCAGGCCTACTTGGTATGTACATGGCTTATTGCGATGCAGTGCGAGGGCAGTAAATAGCAAAGAGATGTAACACGTCACAGACAACACACAAGATTCCTTTTTTCAAAACCTGAATTTTTCACTATACTAATTAAGTGGTTCGCTCTCTTAGTGCATTAACTCTGTTATGTCAATTACGAAGTTAAAGTGGTCTCGTGTTGTTTATATTGCTTAAGATTTTCATTCGAAATAGAAAGTTAGTCTACATGTACTGGGATTATAAGATTAGGTAAGAACTTAATATTTTGTTGGCTGAATTGTTTGTACTTTCCTGAAAACCGCTGGAGCTGCAGACTCTAGATGACTAAATGACTGAAGGAAGATGAAAAAAATCAGAAGAGACATAGAAGGAAGCCATTTGGGTATAATGTAAGTTATTATCGCGACACTTTTCAGAAGGGGCAGAGGAAAGCCAAGGAAAATCTCAGGATATTACGTGTGACGCCTGAGGTTCGAACCGTACACCTCCCGAACACAAATCAGAGGCGTTATCTCTTAACCCAACTTGAGGATCGATGAAGTTCATTAAAATCGTCACAGAGGACGAAACGAATTTAATTATTTTACTATAATTTATTTTATTACGTCATAGCTTGAAATTATTATACCCTATATAGGCTGTACCCAAAATTTGACAGAGGTTATCCAGTTGTGCTGTAAAAAATTTGTATAATGTATTATGTACCGTCATTACACAACAATATATCAGAAAAAGGTAACGCAGTCCCGTTACAGGCCTAGAGGGTTCCAGGAAGTTAATTTTCCCAGTTTTCGTGACAACGGCACAGGATGGTGGTAGGTTGTCAGCCTTACGCACCGGCCGCTTTTACCCCCAGGAAATACTCCTGGTACTCATTTCGGTTAGAGGCTGGGTCGACCCCAGGGCCATAGTGCGATCAGAAGGATTTTATGTCAATGAAGAATTCACTGACACCAGCTGGGATCGAGCCAGCGACCTTCCGATTTGTAGCACAGCACCTTAACCACTGTGCTACCGCGGTCCCCCAATATATCAGTACAGTGATATAATATATAGAGTCAGGTCACATTACGGCAACTGTTTCGACCGTAAACGTTCATCTTCAGGCCAATAGAGAATGTTTTAAAGGTACAATAAAGTGAGCACTCAGTGGGTTCCCATTTCGTTTACAGTAAAAGTTAAGATAACGCATGATGAAATTCATAATACGTTATTTTAACTTTTACCCTAAACGAAATGGGAACCCATTGAGTGCTCACTTTATTGTACCTTAAAGATATTCTCTATTGGCCTGAAGATGACCGTTCACGATCGAAACATGTTGCCGTAATGTGACCTGACTGTATATATTGTTGTGTATTGATGGTATATAATACATTATACAAATTTTTACCCAAAATTCCTGGACAAATATTGAGAGTGATTTGTTCACATAAATAAAGTTCATATAAACATGCAAGCGTATATTAGATCCATTGAAATATTACAGTCAACAATAAATACCTTAACGACTGACTATTGTTACTTACAGCTGATATAATACATTCACGTTACACGTTCCCAGTTTAATAAATGTTGAGTTATTATTCATTACAAAGTCACAATGTCAAACAGATGTCCAAAATATTATCTTCTTGAAACAATACTCGCATGAGCACGTCAGAACATGCAATCACGCGCTGTTTTTAAGTTCCTGGAGCGGCTACGAATTGTTTGACAGGCGTAAAAATGCGTTGGTGCAGAGACTCTTCATCTTCAAATGGAGGTGAATACTCTGGGAGATTTAAGTGTCCTCCCAGATAAAAATCTAAAGGCTTAAGGCCAACAAGTTGTTGGGCTATTCCTAGAAAACCAAGTGTTTGTGCACGTATATTAATATGAACTTTTTTTTGTTTAGGTGCGGAGATCGCATTTCTGAATTTTTCTAAACATTTGTAGGTATATGCGTAGAGAAGAAAACCAACTAGATGCTACTGAATGATTTATTGCACTTGTAAACTGCTCAACATAATTCGGGCACTTATATGCCCATCACCAGGAGCTCGAGACTCTACGTGTCTTGTTACTGCATAGGGTGTGTAATGCCTTGTTTGCTGGTGGTCGAGCAGCTTCCCTCAACCCAGACGCATAGCCCGCTGCCCTGCACCTGACCGCCGACCACCAGCAAACAAGGCATTACACACCCTATGCAGTAACAAAACAAGTAGAGTCTCGAGCTCCTGGTGATGGGCATATAAGTGCCCGAATTATGTTGAGCAGATTACAAGTGCAATAAATCATTCAGTAGCATCTAGTTGGTTTTCTTCTCTACGCATACACAACGATGCACGGACAAACATACATCAAATTTGTAGGCGTACTCTGTATGTAAAGAATTTGTTCTAAAGCGTAGTACAGTTTCCTTCCGTTATAATTACCAGTATGTTAACAATGCATGAAGAATTAGCAGGTGTTTGTTGTGAGATGAGTACTGAACTAATCAAATCAAAGTATGAGTAGAATTCAGAATTTGCTGAGCAAATGCTGAGTTGGTATCAAATTCCGTGCTGAAAACATGGCCTCTAGTGCGGCCTTCCCAGTCATACGTCAGAATTCTGCCTTACTCCTTTGAAGACTAGAATTGACCTACATTGTATATAAACACTCGTTTCTTACCTCGGAGAGAACACTGTTACTACTGTTAGAAAGACATGTCGGTGAATGATGTATAGGGAAATAATGGATGCTTATTGTATGAATCGTAGGAGACTCATACAATACGTGCAATATGTGTACCACACGCAGATATTTCAGTGTTAAGCCTGGATGTACATGTATTTACCACTAGGCTTTAGGGTGTAAAGAAAATCCAAAAAGAAGAGCAGGTGTTTTGACTGTAGCTTCAATGATAACTATCTAAAAGGTAAAAGGTAAAGCAGTCCCGTTACAGGCCTGGAGTGGTCCACATGTTTCCAGGAAGTTAAGGTTCCCAGATTACATGACAGCGGCAAAGGATGGTGGTAAGTTTGTCAACCTTACGCACCGGCCGCCTTTACCCCCAGGAAATGCTCCTGGCACTTATTTCTGTTAGAGGCTGAGTCGACCCCAGGGCCATAGTGCGATCGGAAGGATTATATCAGTGAAAAATTCCAATGACATCATCTGGAATCGAACCAGCGACTTTCCGATTTGAAGTTCAGCGCCTTAACCACTGTGCCATCGCGGTCCCCTAGTGAGAACTATCTATTTGGGCATTTGCTTGGCTGTGGTTTTATCAAAATACGGATACTTTGTAACATCTGGCCTGCCGGACACACAAGGCAGAGGGTATTCTGGAATGTATCTCGTACGTACACCACCTGTCGATTACAAGGAGGAACATAATTCCACAAGCACCTTACTGTTCCGTGTTCCTTAACACTGACGTTAACTTAAGACAAGCTCTGTAATGTGCACTTCACATGTCGCGAAGAATTACTGAGTCACAAAATGGACGTCTGTTTTACCTCTAGGCTGCAAGTAACGATGAAAAACGCGAACCTTGACGATTGCTTTTACATTATTACCTACCATGAATGTGTACTGAATAAGAACTGGTTCCACTTAGTAACAGTTATATACCAGGGTTTAAAAACGACCCACGTATAGTGAGGTTTACGGCATGCACATGCAAGCATTTAGATTAAGAATGTTCACGGTCATCGTCTTGCCTTACTGTGTAACACAACGGGAGGATATATTTCCTGGAATGCTAGCTTTCAAGCTTTCAAAACGGTGAAGTTGTGGTCACCTCTCTTCTGGGATTCTGCGCTCCGTCAGTGGGCGTTCTTTGCCCATCATTTCGAGGCGGTGTAGTGGCCTAACCTCAAGAGCTAGTGGTCCAATTGGACCAAATCCTAGGTGCGAAAAAAAGGAGATCTCATATTTGGTAGATTTTGTGTGATTTGTTGTGTTCTTAATACTTATAAACCATTTTTTCAATATTATACTAAGAATAAAAGTTATGCAAAATTTTCTCTTCATAGAGGGTTTTCAAGCGGAAGCCTTTTAATTTCTGTGTGTCGAAATAACTTATCGTCAAAGACTGTATCGGAAATTTTGTATTTCAAGTTTTTTGTTGAATCTACCAGAAGGATTCATTCGGGATTAACAGCTGGAAACGTTTAGAAAGTTGAGAGATCTGGACAACCGTTTGAAGCTTGCAGTGTGTCTAATTAATGTTTGAATATTCAGTTATACCTCACAGAAAATGCTGCGTCTTCATTGCAGTGACCGAGTGGTTAATGCTGTTGAGGGAAATAATCCTTATTTGTTGTGAGAATTTTAGGTAGCTCAGAAATACAGTCTGAGGGAAAACAAAATGTTTAATGTTTAAATACACATCTCTGTGTGCACACGAGACTTTCAGGCATAACTGTATTTTCTTTTAGCAATATTATTTGTGTATTCGTGTGTAATTCTATGTGACGTATTATTTTAACGTATCTTGACAATGAATTTCAAATTATACACAACCTCATGTAAATAGAAGCTACTCAACACAACAGTTTTTAATCTCGTTCTGACACTGCATATTTTGATCTAAGAATACATAAAAAAGCTAAAGGTAAAGTGATACCGTTACAGGGCCGGTGTTGCCCAGAGGGTGGGTAGAGGTATAGCTTTACTCTTCCATGACCGTGGCACTAGAGGGGGTGAGAGGTGAACAACACGCCCCGGCCGCACTTTACCCCCCGGAAAGGACCCCGTACCCATTTTACAGGAGGCTGGGTGGGCCCCAGGGCCGGTCTGGACGGGCGGAAAATCTCGTCCCCACCGAGATTCGATCCCGGATCATCCAGTCCCTAGTCAGTCTCTATACCGACTGAGCTACCCGGCCCAATTTAAGAATACATATATTCGCATAATGACCGGTATCGATTGGAACATGTAGCGTGAGAACGAGATTAAAAGAATTGTGTTTGGCGAAGCAGGGTGTATTTATACAGCTGGTTGAACACAGCAGGGTGGATACCTCTAAACTGACTTCAAGTACGTTATAAATTATCGTAATCCGTACATTCCGAGTGTTTTGGTAATTCGAGGAAATCTCGGCCCCGTTCACCTCGAGTTATTGGGATTCTTCTAGCATACAGCTTTGACAGCCGTGGCGACGGCGAATGCTGTCGAACGCAGTCTGCGACCTATGTCGTACTGTAAGCACCGACCCCACCAAATACCTGAGATAACTTACTGAGACCAGAACTCATTTATCGCCATTTTTTGGGGGCGCAACTGCCCCCAGTTGGCCAGGGCCTCCTCATTCACGAGGTTCCTAGATCACACTCAACGACGCATCACAGTCGGTAGGACTACTCTTGACGAGTGATCAGTTCGTCGCAGAGACTTCTACCTGACAACACACACAACACCCACAACAGACAGACAGACATGTCCGCGGTGAGATTCGAACCCACAATCTCAGCAGGCGAGAGGCCGCAGACCTACGCCTTACACCGCGCGGCTACAGGGACCGGCCATTTTTACCATTACGTTTATCATACAGTAACACAGGCAATTAGGCCCTTTGGTTTAATTCAGGCTGCAACGTGTCGCTTGTCCCCTCTGGCCCGCCTCCTGAAACTCTATTGTAACTTGCGCGATTCAAGTATTCCTGCCGACGTCAATAGCTCTGAACGAATCCACCGGAAACTCTTGCCTATTCGTTATTGCCGCATTTGCAGTTACGCAAAAGTTTCACTTCAGCCGCTAGTGCGATCTGTAGAAACATCGATTCATTTGGCGAAATATCGATTTTGCTTAATAATTAAGTAAGTAAAGTGTGATAACGCAATGCGGAGGACTTTATAATTTTACTATTCTCTAAGTTAAAATGTTGCGTTATTATTATTATTATTATCATCATCATCATCATAATCAATATCAACAACATTATTTCACCATTTCACTCGCTACTGCGATCAGGATTATCCTTGATCTCTAGTCAAAAATGTGGCCAAGAATCATTATCATTATAATGATCATTAACTTTGCAATTATTATTACTGATATACTTCGAGAACAGACTGTTTTCCATAAATCGTACTTGATATTGATATGGTACTGAATTGTGTACAAAGTATCTTTTTCATGGTTCACATATACTCAGCATAATCGTGCACATATATTCCCTTCCTCCTTTATTTCATTTTGCCTCTATGCTTAATTAAGATAACCGTAACGCTTAATTATTTTCGTCTTTCCTGGCTGTGCTCCTTGTGTCGCTGTTGTTGTCCACTTGTATCTGTGTACCGGAGCAGTCCCTTGTCCACTAGCCCCACGAGTCAGCGCGTACATAAACAAAGAACCGAAATGAGTTTTTACGTAAAGAGTATAGATGGGAATCTGTTGGCCAGCGGAAATGTACGAGGTCTTATGTCTGTCAATCTTCATTGTTGCTTACTGCGATACTTTTGGAAGGCGGTAAGTGGTGCTTATCGCGTGTGTGAAGTCTTGGAGGTGAGATTACGTTTCAGAGCCGATGTCATTCTTGGAAATTCAGGGAGAAGAAGAAACAGGAGGATACAGGAAATGACATAATAGGACGAGAAATAATTGGTGCGCTTTACTAAATACAAAATTGGTAGTATTACAAGAGTAAGGAGAAAGGGATGAGACAAAATTGTAGTACACATTGAGGGAAAATGTATTTCCTTGTCGGTGCAAGCAAATGATGGCAAACAGCGGACATTTGGCAAAAAATTCACTCAGTCTTTGTCGGAGATGATTTTCGAACCAAGGAAATCCTGAATATAAAACAGTAATGCTAACTACCCAACCGTCAATAGATTTCGCTACATGCTCATTTGTCTAGTGCTACGAATCTAAAACCGTAGCTAATTTCTGTAAATAAGTGTCGGATATATTTCTGTGTGAATGGCAGCGATAAGCTACAAGCGAGAGTGATAAACCCAACAGCAATTTTCACGGCACAAATCCAGGAATCTCATTTTTAACCCTCACTGACTTTGGAAATTGAAAGGGATAAAGTGTTAGGTTTAGAATTGTAGTCCCTTACGGAAAAGCAAAAAACGCTTATCAGCTTTATACTATCAAGATTGGTTCGAAGATGGTATTATACGATAAGGTAGGTAATTTTTCCACTAACAGTCTGCTTATATGAAACTAAATCAAAATTGTAAATGTCTTCGTTGGGTTTAAATTTCGAAATTATTTATAAATAAAATCCTGGTGTTTTTCCCCCCCTCGAAATATCAATACGCCGGTCCAATTGGCTGCGCGGTCTAAAGCGTAGCTCTGCGGCCGCTCGCCTGCTGAGATTGTGGGTTTGAATCCCACCGGGTTTATGGATGTCTGTCTTTTGGGACCGTTGTGTGTTGTCAGGTAGAGGTGTCTGTGACGATCTGATCACTCATCCAGAGGAGTTCTACCGACTGTGGTACGTCGTAATGTGTGATCTAGGAACCTCGCAGATGAGGCGGCTTTGGACCACTGGGAAGGCTGTCGCGCCAAAACAAACAAGTATCAATATCGAAAAAACAGAATTTCCTCATTTCACATACGTTCAAAAGCACTTCATTTAATTTCACGTGTACAGATCTTACCATGCAAGATTCTCAATAGAACTGCTGTGCTATTTTCAGCGCAAATGTGTCCTCAATATCTGTTGGCCAGACATCCATGAACTTTGAAATTTCGGAACGGTACAGACGGTGAATTAAGACAGATCTTTATTATGAGTACGAATTGACAAAATATTGACCTCTTCAATCAAAGACTGATAAGTTACCGCCCATTCACCGCATTAAATTATATTTTACTTTCCTTCTTCCAGTTTTTTAAATATTACGCCCGTAAAATGCCACTGTATTATCGTAACCTCTTTCTTCCTACTGCATGTTCATATATGACACAGTAAACCTGAAGACGACGGCAGCACGTTACTTCGAAACGTTCATGCAAATTACATAGCAGAATACAGTAATTTTTAAAGTAAGCCAAGCTTTATGAGATAAATGAAAGTATATATATTCTATAAAATAAACGAGCATCACTTTTTTCGGAAATTAGGAAAACTGTTTTCGGAGTATTGTCTGAAGTCACGTTTTGATATTATCGGTTTCAATTGTGATGTTATGTTATTACCTGTTGCACATCATTAGGTAAAGAACGTTGTTTCTGTACATAGCATTACTGCAAGGTGGGAACTTGGATTATAGCTCCACTTATTCTCAACCTCCGTGGTACATGGAGGTGAGTGGCAACAACACGTCTCGCCCAGTTTACCCCATGGGAATAAAAGGTATCCACTGAATAGGAGGCTGGGTGGGCCCCGGAGCCGGTCCGAATTTCGTGGATAAGAGAAAAATCCCTTGGCCTATGCCAACATTCGACCCAGGACCGTCCAGCCCGTCTAAGCTATCCCTTCTCATATGACTTACTATAAAAATATGTCACATTTAGTAACTCGGTTTTTTAATGATTTATTGCAAAGAAATTATGTACAGCATTTTCGAGGACAAGTTACATAATTGTTCCCCAAACCAATTTGAATAGATATGTGTACAATGACATAAGTGAAATGAGAGTGAATATAAGCATAAATAGCAGCGGTTAAAAATGCTAATAAAGAAACACTGTGACTGTCGGTGAGCTAATTACAACAGAATATGTTTCGGTCGGTTACGTTTATGTTTCTTGTGCATATTAGTCAGATCGGCTGGAGTATAATTCCCTATTTGTTGGAACAGGGGTTTGGGGTTGGAGGAGCAGTGAGCAAAAAATGACACTCGGTTTCAGGCTAAGGAGGAGAACGGAATATATATATATATATATATATATATATATAATGGAGGAATTTGTTTCATCGGTAACAGCTAAGAACAGGATATGCGGTTGGCAGAAATATGTGAGTGTGTTTCATTCCTCATTGCAAATTCTGCCTTAGCTGTAAATTTCTATAGTGTTCATAACCAGTCACTACAATGTGCCCTTCATTGATTACGGGGCCTAATGTCGAATAATACGTCAATACTGGTGTTGTCTGTGGCAACAATAGCTAGATATGCAAATTGTCTCATTTTACCTTTGAATTCTCAATGACTATTAGAGCATTAAAAATAAAATATATCATTTTTTGTTTTATGTTTATCGTATGGAGCAGGTTTGTGAAACTACGACAAGAGAGCACGAAGCCAATAAAGCAAAAGTCTTCCCTGTTCACGCCAGAAGGCATCTAGGAGGAGAAGAATTATAGGTCTTCTTGTGATTAACCTCGGTTCTAGATGAAGTTCAGTGGTTAACTTCACACATCGGTCCCTTTATCCTCAGGAATCAACATCGATAACCTTTGAATAAGAGGCTGGATTGACACATTTGTCCTGAACATGTGGAGGAGAGAAACGTCTCGTGTCCCTACCGGGGGGTGTACAGTTTACCATCTGCTTTGTTAGCAAGTTGACTACGACTCGGGCTGTTTGTGATTCTAAGAAATAATTTGAATTATATATGTAACAAAACTGCTTTATTATCCACTCTGCTTTTACTTGTTCCCCAGTGCAAGGATTTATATTCAACCTTGATGTAATAATAGTCCATCGAGACAATTATCACTCACAGCAAAACAGAGAAGCAGTTCATCTCCCTGAATAGACAGAAAAGTGGGCGAATTCCGATAAACCTCAGTTTGGCATGCATGCATAAAACATGGCGCATCCTAAAAGAATAAAATCTTTTACATAGACACAGTGTAAACTCCTGAAGTGCGAAAATGTATCCGGTCTTGGACTGCGACGATGTACGCTGGGTATCATTATCTGGACACCGTGCAAGAATGACAGACGATACATTATATAGCTGGAACGTACTACAATACTACGCACAGAGACGTTTTTCTGAGAGGCGATATGAGCTAAAAAGTAACTCTTAAACTCTCATAATAAATAAATTAGAGAAATTATTGCATCTAGTTGGTTTTATTATAAGAATTTATCACGATGTACGGTCACCTGGACGTCTTAATCTCTTAACTTGCTATTTTGTAGTGGCAATGCAAATCCACGTTGAATTACGTGAATCTGACAAAAATAAATCTACATTGCATATATCTGGTTATTTATTTATTTACATTTATAATAAGGATAGCTCAAACTCAATTTCACTGCTATCTCGCTACTTTTCCATGTAGTTACCGCAAGAACTGATGCATTTATCATATCTTGGGACGAGTTGTTCTACAGATACTCCTCGAATTAAATAATTTTAGAGCTATGCAGTTTGGAAAAAGTAAAGAAACGGATATAGTAACATTTTTTTTAAAAATGTGCCGAATTTTTCCTTGCGGGAATAAAGGCGCTATAAAACGAAAGTGGTGGAAGAATACTGCTGGGCGATAACACAGGCGGCATGACGGTCGTGCTTCGGCCGATAAGGATCTGCCGTTTTGGAGTTTGGATTTCAACTGGGCTCCCTTTTATATACATACATATTGGACTGTATGTGTACTCAGTTTCGACTTGGGCAAAATTCTACTTGGTACAGTCCTACTGGGTAAGTCGGAGAAAGTCTGTATATTCTCTATTGATAGAAACCCTCGTCATACGTCTTTATCCTAGAAATGCACGCAGCTCGCGGTATCACGACTCAGAAGAATATCAAATGATTAATACTCACTGCGAACGCATAAAAAAACTTTCCTGCTATTGCTTCATTCAACAAGCAACAACTGCATAATATTGATACTCAAAACGACAGCATGCATAACCCAGTCAAAACGGGTGAGTTTATTTAGTGCCCAAGCCGAGCGGTAAGTTTGGGCGAGCCTACTGTGGCCGTTGTGAGGCCTATCCTGGAATTCCCACGGGGTCAGGGAATAAATGGTAGCGATAGCCAAGTCGGAGGTTTCGCGGTTATCTAGGTATTTCGAGGGCTAAATGACACCTTTGGGTTCAGTGAGTGACGAACCGGGTAACAAACTTAACAGTGAATTCTATTATCTACTATATATACATTAATATACATATAAGTTATACAAGTCCGAAATGGGTTTCTTAAGTTCCTTAGTTACGCTGGATAAATCTGTTAGAGAATTATAGCTCAATTAATCGTCATTTCATTGTTACCTTTTGAAGGAGCCTATAAATAAAATATTCTGGACCGAATAGTAGCAAACATTGCCGGAACATAATCTATTCTTAACTTCTTGAAAGCAAAATTTATATATCTTAATTTTTTCCTAATATTCCAAGTAAACAGCTTATAAAGAATCTGAAAGTAGAAATAATCAAGTCTTCTGTGATATTACGCTTTGTAGGCTATACATACTTCACGACCTTTCAGAAGAACGTACTGCGCAAGCTCTCCTGGAATTTCTTGTCTCTGAAGAGTAATGAAATACGTTCCTTCGAAACGTCGGTAACTGTTTACCAGCCGACAGAGTGTAACATTCCAGAAGAAGTTCTTCTTCCTCAGCACCGCTATGAGAACCTCAAATGTCACGTAATGCTTAAAAGAACAGAGAAATCAGAGGTTTTACGGATATTTCACGTAGGAGAATAAGAAGAAAATATATGAGTAAATGTCTACCGAAAGAACAGAAAATTGTTACACTCAAACACACACACACACGCACACACACACATAAACACACACGCACACACAAACACCACGCGCGCGCGCGCGCCCACGCATACACACGCACACAAACACGCGCGCGCGCGCACACACACTCTGCACGTTATCTGACTGCCCACAGAGGATACGTGTATGTAATGAAACCTCACAGAATACGTAAATAGTGAACAAATTTATGTTTCTCCGCCGTGCGCAATGTACATTAGTGTGTTCAGATTTTAATGCTGTGGTCCGACGCACCAAGTACACTACACAGTCCCCAGTCCTTGTCACATTACATCGTATTTAAATTTCTATCAATTACGGTACATGTAATCAGTTCGGCAACACTGACCTACCGGCCACGTCGTGTTACCGTCAGCGGTATTTAGAGTGCATTCTGAGAATATAAAGACATCTAATTCATTATAGCGAGCAAAGTTTAGGAAAACAGGGATTTAAAATTTTGGGTCTATAACAGAATTATTCTTTCGTATGTGGACAGGTCTAATTGTAAATTAGGTTGTGAATGTTATATTATTCTATGTTTGCAAAGAATTCACTTTATTAATGAATTCTGATATTTATAATTCGTCGATACCGTAAGGATTTTGTAGTTGTATTATTGGTTGTAATGGTAAACATTTGTACTAATTCATTGTTTCGCTTAATCAATTTAAAAGTGGATGGAAAAATTTCGCCATCTTCTCCTCGGCAGAAAATAAATTTTCAGTTATATTATTAGTTTAACATTTTTTCTTCCTTCTTTCTTTTGGCGCAACAGCCCCACGCCAGGACCTCCTCATTCACGAGGTTTGTAGGTCACACACAACTATGCACCATAGTCGGTAGTACTCCTCTGGATGAAGAATCAACTCGTCGCAGAGACTTCAACCTGACAACACACAACACTCACAACAGACATCCATGCCCCCGGTGGGATTCGAACCCACGATCTCAGCAAGCAAGCGGCCGCAAACCTATGCATTAGACCACGCGGCCACTGGGATCGGCTTAGCTGAAGATTGCTATGACATAAATACATCTGGAGCATTATGTTCATAGCAGTTCTGCTCAGTTTCTTAGTATATTTTAATATCAGCTTGAAATATGCTAATAAAGTATTTTTTCAACCTTTGAAATTAAAATGGTTACCATATGTACCACCAACTTAAGCTGAATTCTGTACCAAGCATAGAAATTACGTCGACTGCAGCGTAATGGCAATCTGGAAGAGGAATTCTATGTTTTTGCACGGTGCATTTTAATATAATTACGCAACAAAAACAAAAAAAATGTACATTTTATAAATTAATATTTCAATTTTTAATTTCGATGTCTCCTTCATGTTTCGAAGGGTGTGTTAGAACATACTCCTCTACCTATGGATTAGCTTATACCGATGCAGGTAAAATGTACCTTACCGTTTTTCATTGTTACACCGTGCATGTTGTCGAGTTACTCAATTAATACACCAACTAATGCTGCCACAACACCTTATTAGTACAACGAAGTTAATCAGTGACTATTTTTAATGTGACTTTAGCAAGGAAAATATAGCTCCCTG
>Ga0123353_10004203_pt1 | contig 18480 bp, 13 predicted proteins | sample TergutLab28metaG_3_FD_92763 | JGI IMG/M metagenome (GOLD analysis project Ga0123353, IMG submission 92763) | Labiotermes labralis P3 segment gut microbial communities from Petit-Saut dam, French Guiana - Lab288 P3 | ecosystem: Host-associated > Arthropoda: Insects > Digestive system > Gut ... | reverse complement strand
TTTTTTTTTTTCCCGAAAGGTTTTTTGGTTTTTTAAGTTGTTTCCCAAAATTTTAAACCCTCCCCCCCCTTCTAAAAAGTAAAACAGGGAGAAAAGGCCCCCCCCCCCCCACACACACACACACCATGTTCTTTATACTACTTCAATTCAACCCAGCACTTAGCATTGCAAATCACCGTCTTCTAGGTTTGTTCTGGTGTTTTGAAGGATGTGCTGCCTGCAAATTTCGGGTGACTGAATTTGGCTGATGTAAACCAGCTTCGGTCACCCTACAGAGGGAGCCAACATGTTCATCTGAAGCATAACAACCTATCTTACTTAGCAGTTTAAGAACCCAGAAGGCAATTATGTGAACAGCATCCGCTGTGAAAACCTGAGAACTTGCATCAGTACTTAGAAATGCTGCTTCATTGTATGAAACCTTTATCCTTTCACGATTATGCCTACCACTTATGCGCTGTTAACCCCCAAGAGGAATAACCGAACCTGCAAACCCTCTCATACAAACATATATAATTTCAGCAGCATTCATTCATACATCTCAGCCCCACCCAAAACCACCTCATTACCATCACTCAGACACTGCAAAGCCATCTTGCGTGCATAATGGACATTCATACATATTCACACCCATAAATGATCAACTGTTCTTAACCCTCTGGAAAAGGGAATTGTGCCCTGTAAACTGTACGTGATACTGGATATTTAAGTGGCCACCCATTACTTTGCATGTTTTCAGCAGATGGAGAAGTTTGTATGGACTATGTATGAGGAACTCTGGACGCAATGGCAATGAAAGTAGAGCTGTCACAGCTGGCAGCAACAAGCTTGGTGAACAGCACGTATAGTAAAGATAGCCACACCACCTGACACTAACTGTTCATAGTACTGAGCAGAAGCAAATCCCAGTTCCCCTCAATACCAGTCGAACAAAGGCACAAATCAATGCAATTCAGTGTCATCAGGAAACACATGCAGCCTTCCTGAGCCCACAAATACTGGTGACGGACGTACAAGAACCCACAACATTACATTCATCTGAAGCAGTGGAGAATGTTCAGACAAGGAAATCAGATCAAAGCGACCAGCAATATGTAACACACACCGACTTTTTCATCAAAATTGTGTTATCTCTCATCCACAGCAATACGCTGTCACTGCAACAATAACTTAAATATATATGACAAATATTACATATATGACAAATTTCGTAGGAACCCAAGCACCAGCTCAAAAATTAAGCAGACATAATAAAACCAACAGGTACACAACCTAACTTACACAACTGCACTTTATTTCTTACGTCCCGTAATGTTTTAGCCTGCATGGTCATTATGAAGTAAACCACTCTGCATACAGAGTACCTTTGTAATATTCAGAACAGCCTACTTGAAGACATTCACATAGACCAAAACAAGTAAGAGCTAAGAAATGAAGCGTAGTTGTGATGGGTGACAATAAATTTAGGTATGAACATCACACCATGATCGTAATACGGATACATGAAAGAATGACTATCAAATTAATAATGACAAACTATTTATTTGTCAAAATGCACTACATGCTTCGTCTTAAGAACCATCATCAGGTAACCCACATACAAAGAAAAAATGAAATTCATAAAATATGTATACACACAACATTAAGATATTAAGTCAAAATTCAGATCTCAATCTCTTACAATGTGTAATATTACAGCTTCATTACTGAGTCTTACATTCACAACAGCTGAAACATAATATACTGCAGCAAAATCACACAAACACGTTTTCTTCAAAAAATCCAGTTACTCCTTTTAATCTTGATTAAAATACGTAATACAGAATTTTTTCCTCCATGTTTTGATATGCTGTTTATGATTAACGCATTCATACATAATAACATTCTTTGACAATACCACTTCTTGTGTAGTTCATCAGAAAAAAAATTCCAAAGAATCGTATAAAATCAAAACCCTTGAAAACACAGTATAATAAGAAATCATGCAACATTAAAATACAAGCAAAATTAACAACAGAGGTAGCCCAGACCACCTATCCCCCTCAAAACCTGCACCCTTTATTCTTCAATCTTCCACGCCCATCAGAGCACAAACATGTCAAGCTCCAAGCTCCTCGCATACATTTTCGTATCACGCTGAAATGATTTTGGTAGTCAGGCTGTTCATTGGTGGGGGGGGGGATGATGAGTGGGCTGCTAGTGGCAGAAGTGTTGCTGAACCAGGATTTTCAAACAAGGAAACAAACAATACAATGCATACTTCTAAAATTGTAGGTGCCACAACTAGGCAGGTGACTTGACACCCAGCATTTGTCAAGCCATCAAATAATATACACGTTCCTGTCTTCAAAACACCTCATCAACTACATGAAGTACATGACAATGACAAAATTCATAAGTCAAATCACAACACCCACTACCAGACAACCATGAAAAAGTAAAAGATTTGAACCTACGTTGGATCTACTAAGCACTATCAGACAACGGGATAAAAGAAAGAAACACTGCAACTCAAGAAGTTCGCAGTCTGGATAGCATAATTGGTATAGCAACTATGCGCTGATGGTCCAGGGTTCAAACTCTAGTGGGTGAAGGTTTGCCAGGCATATCCCAACTGGCCCAAGGCCCACTCAGACTAATGTACAACAGGTACTGGGGTCTCTTTCTCAGGAGATAAAGCAGCCAGACTGTAGGACTGACCACCCAGCCCCTTTTAGCGCCACAGTCAAGCACCTCCCCTCAGGGCCAGCTTGGCATGTTACAGGGCAGCTTTTGCTGTTGAACTAAGAAGTTGAGGTTAAGAATATATATATGTTTAACACAAATGTTACTCTCTATGGTTCCACTCAATTGTGTCTTGCTACACGTCAAAAAAATACTTATACACCAACCAAAAGGTTTCAGGTATCATTTTGACGAACAACATTCAGGCATGTCACCTATACCCACAGTCAACAAAAAATACCTGTTATCACTAAAAGGTTTTGAAACATCATTTTCTCAGCTCCTAATGCAGCTTACCTACCAAAGTTATTATGGTAACAGGCACTGAAATACAATGTAAGTATTCACAGCACCTACCAACAAACTTCCACAAGCACAGCCCTTTGTAAGAAGTTGATAGTTTATCAGCTAGTCAAATTCCATGCATTTTATAAAACGCGCTGGTTCATTAGTGTTCAAGACAGCCTGTCACTGCTCCCTAACCTGAGACACCCAACTTCTTCAAGGTCCATTTTAATATTATGCTCATACACACACACAGCACTCTTCAGTTTTATTATATTAAGGATGATGGGGCAGGAATACACTGAGCAACACAGCCTACACTTCCTAAAAACCTAACTGGCCTTCACAATCACTGGATACATAAGAGAAGCCACCAATCTTGGTATCTCTGTTCACACTCTCCTCCATATTCTGCATTCAAAGTCCAAACCATAAAACAGGGTCCGCATATATAAACATACTCAAATGGTTTGCAAAATTACAAGAGTTTCAAGCTCTGGTGCAAACTGAACAGAACCCACAACACAAAAACAAGCAACTGAATTACATGGGAATAGTTTTTTGCAACTCGGGAAGCAAAATACACAGAAACCCCATTCTATTCATTAAGTAGCACAGAATTTGTTAAATGGCCAACCCTGAAATACCAAGAATGAATGCATTTCTCACAAATACAACTGCACTTTAGTCACGACTTCCAATAATTTTAACCCACACTTCCTCACCCTTTTCCAACGTAAAAGGCCTAACCCAACCTAAGCATAAGAGGTACACAAATTCTCTACAAAACTAAAAGCCACCTCAAAATTCTAGTCTCAGGACGGTGACTTGAAGCAACTTCCATTCTGAAAATCGACAAATATTAAGGGCCATTATTCTTAAAGTCACCGCAGTGACCTGGCACCGTATTGGCCCACAAATACTAATACAACCTACTGTCCTCTTAAGGTACATAATACACAGTAACAAAGGTGTTTCTGTTGGCTCAACAATTCGTGAGACTGCCAACTGCATTTTGTACTCTCATCTACTATTCCCACCTTCGTTAAGATCAATTACAATCCAAGTAACAAATGAAATGGAGGATTCTCCCTCCCAACCAAGTAAAATTGGAGACAGACAATTCTCCCTTGGAGAGTACACTGCCAGTAACATCTATTTGATCAACAATATTCCTCCAAGGTCCGAGGCACGTCCACGGCCACAGACGCCGCCGCCACCACCTAACCTTGAACTTTCAGCACATTATAGTACAGAACATGATGCTCAGAACTTTAGACCCTCATATTCATACTGTAAACAACATCGAAGCACTCTATTAAAACAAGTGGTATCACATTTGTATGTAAGCAAATACACTCGATCTATAGTGCATTAGGTATATCGGGGTTAGAGAACACGGAAAAAAAATCTAATTAGCATCATATGCCCATCACACTTGCATCTTACTTGTCACTAACACAACGATCTGCTAAAAGGCAAAAGCACAGACAAGCCTGCTATGCGTAACACCTACGGGCTTCTTACACATACTTTGCACCTGAAATCGCTCTGCTATCAGCCCGTCGATTATGCCTACTTACAAGCCGAAGTTTCAAAATCGATTCCCACAGCCTATACAGCTACGTGTATACATAATTCACAAACAGACTGTACATATACACTTAATAACACGAGTTTGTTCGGTTTCTCTGTTTTAGTTCCAAGCTCCTGCAACATGGCGGGTTCCCCTTTCAGGGAAGAAAGCAGGGAGGCCTACTACCTCCTTCGCAACATTTCGTAAAACATGTTTCCATGCATTACTAATCTTATATTAACTTATTCCACTGGTACCGACAGAGACGGAGAATCACCTACCTGTAACTTGGAGATGGATTTCAATGGTAAATTTTGCAAAACACTACACTACGCCTCTCCCGAAGCTTTGCTTGATGTTATTATGGCCGTCTTCCCTGGGACTGGGGAACCCACTCACTGATACAAACTCGAAACTTCAGATTAAGTCTATAATTATGGAAAGAATTATGTTAGTACCATGCACTGGAGTCTGAAGACGATTTCTTGCTGCTTTGCTGAGGTGGATGCTTTTTGATACCCATGATGATTTTAGATTAATAATCAACTATCGCACTCTCACACAAACAGCAATGGCTACGCAGCTACTCCAACGGGTTTGAGTGGTGAAAAATCCTTTCAAAGTTCCAAGTCTGTGATTGGTCCATTCATGTCACATGATCTCGGTGCTCTTAGATTTCATCATATTTTGCAACGTTTCACCGCATATTCTGAGTTTCGACATCTATTTTCAATATCATGTCCAAGCAATATGCTGATGAATCCAAATACGAAACACTTTATACTCAAAACTCTGTATTTTCTCGGACATTTCACTGCAGCGTCCCTCCACTCGGTCTCCAACAAGCTGTACACATCACGTGACCCGTCACTGTTGCATGCTGGGTAAGCGATGTAAGTCGGGATTGTTCGTATGTCGTTTGTGATGAAGCATAGTTTGTTATTGTGTTAACCGTTCCTGAACGTATGATATGTGGATTAAGTATTGATGTGTGGATCTTGTTTAGCTTGGAAGACACAAGAATGCTGTCTTTCGATTATTTCGTAAAATACGGTGTGCATACAGAGCTATTCATAAAATCACTTCACCCTCAAAGGAAGAATGAGAGGATGAGGTAGACATTCGTCAGCAGCGATCGTATGTCTAGTATTTACTGACTTCATTTGTGCGATCAAGTTATACGCCGCTCTTTGACGTGTGAGTGTGGAGTATTGCAAGTTACGCTACGGAGACTATTTGCCAACAATCGCAACCGTGATAGTTTGTTTGCCGGCATATACTGAACAATGGTACCGTTAGGACCAACACCTATTCATTCTCAGTCAGGCACAAATAATACTACTTCAGCCCCAGCTGCCCTGAATTCTTCAGGTGGAGGCTCAACTAAATCAAACTCGAGTGTGGTATGTATCAACTCCGCTATTCTGTGATGTATCATTGCTCTTGTCCGTAAAATTATAACGTACAATCCCAAATTCCGTGCGAATGTAAAGAGTGACATTATTTTGCAAACATGACAGCATTATTTATTACCATTTGGTCTGATTAATGCACAATGACTCACTCTGAGACCATTACGTTTTAAGATGACCCTCCTTAGTCCTAGTGACATGTGGAAAATATTTTGTGACCGATTTCCTTCACTCTTCTATTACGCCCCACCACAGATAGTCTACCAAAATTAGCCATAACATTTATATCTCAAAGACGTACAGCTGTAACTCAAAATAATAAACTTAAGATATGTGGTATGTACACTAAAATACACCCTACATAAATGCTTATTTGATGTTCATGTGGCCGTGCATCCTTAATATGAAAAGATGTGTGAGACCATTGACTCTTCCCAACCCCCTATATGATGAAACTAGTCGAATAACATCCTCTACACAGTACACACGGCCTGCTCCCAGGCTTCCCAAGACACTAGCCAGCACATAAAGGTATGTACAATTTTATTTGACCCACATATGCACAGACTACCTCCACATAATACCCACCCATTCACCACCTGTAACCATTCTGAACATACATAAGGCCACACATAACTTGCAACCTCCAATCATGGTACACACATTTCTAACACAACAACACCTCCACACCATGCTCCCTCCCATGACAGTACCTTAACCTGTCATAATAAGAACACAAACCACCTGACCCCATACAAAACACACCCTACAGCACATTTAATACAAGCTACCAGCCATCACCTAACACAACAAACAATCGGTCACAATGCAAACACCTTATTGTGACTTATCTTTTACAGTGCTGAGAACCATATGCAGTAATATATGGTCTAGCACTCCTGAAGATGGGCATAATGATGCACAAAACATGTTGAGCTAATAAATTATTAATAAATCATAATTATTGCATCTAGTTGGTCTCACACGTCATTTCATAAAGGCTTGTGTTTTCATTCACTGACTTGGCACAAGATTTGAATGTTCCTCTGTTAGAGCCAGGACCACTAGTGGATCTGGTAAACTTAGTCTGCTCATACACAATACAAATGAAACTTAACCCAGATTAAAGCAAAGACTAAAAATGCTTTCCATTTCTTCACTTATATACCAAAACGTCAGCAAAATTTTACATTTTCATGTTGTATTTCTTTGGAAATGAAGGTAACTTCTATTCAGCTTGGATGTACGCAAGTACCAGGGATTGATATAGAAAGAGCATGCTGTCCACACACCACTAGTAATAATTCTGTCACAGAGTACTTCTCTGAAAGCATCAGTGGATGCTCATATTATCAGCAGCAGAGTCATGTTAGAAGAATGAATATTAGTATTCTTCCTTTGTTAGCCCCTTGAGAAATTGGTAGACTGTCTGTTCTACACACCTTCCAGAAATGTGTCCTCAAAGAAAAGGGGCCTAATTATTTTGTTTGTATTGGGTGACAGTGAATAGGAAAATCAAGTGAGGGTCACTTTCACCATCGTGAACCAACTAAGGAATCCAACAAATAAAATGTACTCCGCTTGCAGCATCACATTGTTCCATTTCATGTATTACTTTTGTCTGGAATGTTTTTAGTTTCTTGAGCTTTATGTCAGTTTTTGCCAGTAAATTTAAAACCTTATCTTGTATACCACTTATCATATAAATACAAGGGTTAGATCCAAAGTAGTGGCACCACTGCAGTAACTTGAAGAATGTGTGTCGGGTGACACTACTGTTGTCTGTACCTGATAGCAGAAGTTCAGTTGAAGTAGTACAGTGAGTGGTGATGGTTGTGTTTGATTGAATTGCATTGTGCATCGTCTTGAGGTGTAGAAGCCCAGTTCAAGCGCCCTAACATGTTTACGAAAGAAGGCCAACGCTCCTGGATAAAAATTGAAGTTGCACGAGGTCATAGTGCACAAACCTGTTTTCAAGGACTGCGAGAAGCATGTGGTGATGCTGCTTTGCCATATCGCACAGTGCCACGATGGGTGAAATTGTTCCGTGAAGGGAGGGATTCCATTCAGGACAGCCATCGTTCAGGACGACCCCATGTTGATAACCACACAGTTGAGCTTCTTGCTTCTTTGCTGGATGTCGAACGTCGATAGACTGCATGGGGGTTAGCTGCTGAGGTAGGCGTATGCCACAAAACCGTGCTCCACATTCTGCACAACACTTTGGCTACCGCAAAATTGCAGCACATTGGGTACCCCATACACTGTCCGAGGTGCAGCAATGGCAACGGTATGAAATTGCACAGGATTTGTTGAACCGGTACCATTGGGAAGGTGATGACTTCCTTGGAAGGATCGTCACTCTGGACGAAACTTGGGCTCCCTCGTACGAACCACATTTGAAGCGACAATCAAATGAATGGGAGCATCCTGGTTCCCCTCGTCCGAAGAAAGTGCGCCCTACACAGAGTAATGTGAAGGCGATGTTCATTGTGGCATATGACATTGATGGAGTGATACTGCACCACACTGTCCCTCAAAGACAGACAGTAAACGCTGCCTACTACTGCAATTTCCTCTGTAATCATCTTTGTCCAGCACTCAGGAGAAAGCGACAGCACTTGTTGGCAATGAATCCCATCATCCTTCATGACAATGCAAGGGCTCATACTGCCAACGTTGTCACGGATCTCCTTCGCCACTGGCGATGGGAGATACTGGAACAACCGCCATACTCACCCGATGCGATTATGATCTTTTCGCCAAAATGAAAGAACCACTGCGAGGGATACATTACAACACAAGAGAGGCGATTATTCATGCTGTAGGGCGGTCACTGCTGGACATCAACAAAGTGGACGCGCTGATGGTGTATGATGCCTTCCACAAATTTGGCAGAAGGTGGTACACATGGGGGGGTGATTATATTGAAGGAATGTAAGTGTGTTTACCTCAGGTAATAAAGTCATTTCAAAACTATAGAGGAGTTGCCACTACTTTTTATCCAACCCTTGTATATTATACTTTAGTGGTTTTTTCCTAATATGTAATAAACTGACAATGTGAAGAACAGAATGAATCACCTTCATTGGTTTACAGCTTCATATAATACTTATCCAGTGATTTGGTATGTTTAAGAATGTTTTTATGAAAGATACAGTTGAAGCTGGCTAAATAAAATAATGCCGTTTATTATTTTAATAAATGATGATTTGTCACAATTTGTAAGTTTATTCACACATCAGTGTTTACAGGTGCATGACAGTAGTCATTGCTGTTACAGGTTTGTTGCAGCAAGGTGAAGTGATAAGTCCCACAGAATGTGTGGCTCCACTACAACAGTTAGCTCTGTTTTCAATATGGCAGCATAGTGCGATGTTACTGTAACATGGCAGCATATAATCGCAGGGCATACTTCTCTTCTCCTATGTACTAAAATTGCAATATAACCTTTATGGCATGTTTGTTGTACCGAAAGCCAAGCAGCGGATTGACTTGACTCACTTCTTCTCATTGCTTGCCAAATGGACTTGCTCCATTTGCAATGTTGGAGATTACCATTTTTGAGTTTATGTCACCAGTGGCGGCACAAAATATAGCAGGAGTTAAAAGAATGCTGGGCTGCTCTGTAATGCATAAGTTGGCATCATGCCTGTTGGCTAGAAAACTCACTATGTGAATTAAAACACAGGTACATTAGAAGTGGCATAAGTGTAAGCATTCTTCACCTATTACATTCAGAATCTGTAGAGACTCTTTGTGGTTGACAAATCCAGTCTCCTTGGATGTGACATCCAAGGAGACTTGATGCGTCAACAACACTGCTGTGGGCAGCCCAAATCTTGCACATTGATAGTAGTAGTTGTATGGATCTTAGTCCTCCACTTGGCTTCTGGTATCGTCATGTAAGTAAGACCATGTGCTTCCTGGCATGTCATATCCAATTCAGTCTTGTGTATTCACCCAGTCATTGATATGTATAATCTAAGCTATTAAACCACTAATGAACATAAACCTAATGGCAGTGCGGGAGAATGCAAAGAGGACTTGTCCAACGATCATGTGTGTTCACTAGCCACATGATATATCTTTTTATACTGATGTGGATATCGGATCCTCATTGGACATGGTCAGTACAAGTAACATTAGAAATTGCTAATGAAGAAGGTTTATATATATGCAATTGTATCGTTCAAAAAGTTTCATTAACTCATATTGCTTTTACACTGTCGTATTGTGTTATACAAAAATGGCAACTGAAAATTGTTAGGTGAGGATTTGTTAAAGTATATACCCTGTGGCTGGAGTGGAACAGAAGTATTATGATCTGAAGTTATGCTGTAGTTCCGCTATAGTTGTAAGAAGGTGGTGCCAACTGCAGGAAAGTGGTTGACCCTGTATCATAATTATTTCCTTCTGTTTGAACAGTATATTTATTCTGGATACCTAGGGTGGTGTGACAAAGTGCTCATATGCAAGATGAAGTGTGTGTTGCTTGTTACAGTGTGATCAAAAAATGCACACACTTTGTTAGAATTACGTGTTTTAATTTTTTGGTCACATTGTAACAATTGAAACATAATGCACAGGATGTAAAAAAAAAAAAAAGCGTCCTGGTGTCAGGTGTGTTTGTGTGTCTTTCAGAAACCAAACTACACATTGAAGTTTACACTTGCAGGACATACCAAAGCTGTGTCATCTGTCAAGTTCAGCCCCAATGGAGAATGGTTGGCAAGTTCCTGTAAGTTTGTGTGCTGTTGTAATGACAAATATGGACGTTCTGACTGGCCACTCATCACATTTTGCAGTAAAAGTAGTGTAACCTACAATACAACGTAGTCACCCTCCAAGTAAAGTCAAGACATGTAAAGTCTTTATTCCTGCATGATAAAGGATAAAGAATTTTCCCTACAAATGAAAATTAAGCAACACATCCATTTGCATTATTTTATATAGTGGTGGGTTATAAGCATCATTGTAAAAACTAAGCACAGATGTAGTATGAGGGAGTGCTGATAAGTCTTTTGCCCGACCAGGACGGAAACGAGCTGCAGCAACCAATCTCTGTATTGATTCAACATACTCCCCAGGAAGCTCAATACACTTCATAGCCCTTTACTCTAACTTTTGCAAGCCACTCAAAAACAATTCAGAAGGTAGTCCATCCAACCAGGTCTCTGCGGCAGCAATGACCTCCACGTCTGATGAAAAATGGCGACCTTTCAATTGTTTTCTCAGTCCATGGAACAGGTGGTAGTCTGACGGGACCAGATCTGGAGAAAAGGGTGGGTGATCAAGACAATGGAAGCCCAGGTATGCCAGTTTCTTCTGGGTGCAAATGGTAGGTGAGCCGGGGCATTGTCATGCAAGAACAAGACCCCCTTGGTGATCTTCCTGTTGCATTTTTCCTTCAAAATGTCCTTCCATTGCACCAGCAGAGATGAGTAATATTCCGCGTTGATAGTTTGGTCCTTTGGAAGATAATCAATGAGGGGGATGCTGTCTTGATCCCAAAAAATCGAGGCGAGAACTTTTCCAGTGGATTTTTGCACTCGGAATTTTTTGGGGCGGGGTGAGCCGCTATGCCACCACTCCATTGATTGTTACTTTGTCTCCGGGTCATAGTGATATAGCCAGGTTTCATCCATGGTCACCAATCACAACAGGAAATCATTTAGGTCGTGCCGAAAAAATTCCAAAAGTTGCTCAGACAACTGGCACCGCTGATGTTTTTGATCCGCGTTCAGGCATTTTGGAACCCACTTCACGGAGAGCTTCCACATGTCCAAATCTTCGTGAAGGACCCAACCTGCTCACGTGAAATGCCCAGTTGCTAGGCTATTGATTTAGCTGAAATTCAGCGGTCTTCGAAGATTAGCTTGTGATGTGATCAATAATCTCCGGGATGGTCACTGTTTTGGGTCGTCCAGGACGAGGCGCAACACAGATGGAAAATTCACCATATTTAAATTGGACCAACCGGTTTTTGACGGTGGCATACAATGGTGCTTGTTCCCTTAATGTTTCTATCAGAATGGCGTGAATTTCCTTCGGCACCTTGCCTTGCAGGAAAAAAAATTTGTGACAGCTCGTGTCTCCATGTTGTTGAAATCGCGTGCATCACCTGACATGCTTTCTTTCAGCCTCTGTAACAAGAAAAGATTTGCAATTCGGCACATGAACAGACCCCTCTTTCCAACGACGCTATCGATTCCGTCCTACAACATTGGGAAGTAGGTTGGGCTAAGGACTTATTAGCACCCCTTCATATGTGCATATGTTGAAAGGAACCAGTACTTCACTGGCAGGATATTTTACTTTACATTATGTCTAACATGTTTTGGATATTGTAAGTACTTATTGGCAGTTAAAGTGACAAATTCATCTCTTCAAGACATCAAGCAGGTTGGGGTTTCTTCCTTTAATGTTCTATTCCACCACTTATCACCATTATTGTCATGCAGTGCCACTGACACAACAGTGTTACATGACTCCAGTGCAGCAGTTTCACAACTCTGTGAGAAATGCTGTAAGGGTGTCACATTACAGTGAAATCGTGAACTAATTGGGATTGATGAAATAGTCATGAACATTTAACTGCATTTTCAGTGTAAAACACCTATTGTTTCCAGTAACTTACGGACTACCAGTAATACAAATACACATTAACCACAGAGAACATACAAAGCATCAACATTAATTTTTAGTAGAATACAGAGAGTGATTGGAAGCATAAAATACATTAGGTTATTGAAAGAGCGTCTTCTTCTGCAGAGATATAAAGCAGTCAGTGTCACTTGAGTTTGAACTGAGAATGGTCTGCTCTGTGACAGGAGAGTGGGCCTTATCCTGATTCACTGGAACTACTTAAAAAGGTCATCGCAGTGGTATTACAATGGGTGACCATAAACGTTTGATGTCCCAAACATCAAGTTTCACAGCCTTTAAGACTGTTCTGTTACTGTGTGAACACTGCCAATAAATATATGCACCATCCACTCTGCTTTGTATTGCAGCTGCAGACAAGCTGATAAAGATTTGGGGGGCATACGATGGCAAATTTGAGAAGACGATCTCAGGTCACAAGCTTGGTATATCTGATGTTGCATGGTCCAGTGACAGCAGATTGCTGGTCAGTGCATCTGATGACAAAACCCTGAAGATATGGGAGCTGAGCTCAGTAAGTAGACATCATGCGCCTGCCTGTCACTATGTGTGTGTAGAAGACTGGGTTTTAATGCAATGATCACTTGCAGGGAAAATGCCTGAAGACATTGAAAGGCCACAGCAACTACGTGTTCTGCTGTAACTTCAATCCGCAGTCGAACCTCATTGTATCAGGATCGGTAAGTGTCCATCCATCTGTGTCCTTATTAGAAATGAGCACAGTACAGCAGCACTTGTCATGCTAAAGAGCAGTGTACTGTTTCAGTTTGATGAGAGCGTGCGCATCTGGGACGTAAGGACAGGGAAGTGTCTCAAGACACTGCCAGCGCATTCAGATCCTGTGAGTGCTGTGCACTTCAATAGGGATGGCTCCCTGATAGTATCCAGCAGTTATGATGGACTTTGGTAAACTGAACTTTTAATGTTGCATGATTATTCTCAGTACCTCTTATAGTCTGAACATTCAAGGTTGTCCACAACGGGAGAGTGGCATGAAGACCAAGAGGAAAAAGGACACATGACTGAAGCTAAGTTTCACTCGTCAGTGTCATGTACCTGGTGTTAAAATGATCATTTTTGTGGTAAAATGTGACTTTGGACACATGAGTAAATGGCAGCTGTACTATATACATTAGATGGGATTAAAGGATGACACAGAATTTGTTGTACACAAACATGTACAGACTGTTCAAGAACTCATTTAACTTACATTTTGCATGTACAGTTGATTTTCCAGTATGTGACAGTTGCAGATGTTTCAGGGCAAAGTGTTCTGAATGTTTGGACTAATGCAGAGGATTGAGGAAAAGTACATAATAATGAACTTTACAAATAGTAATGGTCACTGGTAGGGCAGTCATATCAAGAGCACAAGATGGGTGGGACTGGCAGCAGAGATTGTTGCAACAAGGAAGTTACACAAAACATTTGTTAAAAAGCAGTGGAAGAGCACCTTTGTAATAAACATTTTGATAGATTAGAATCTTCAGAAAATGGGTTGTCAAGATATGACCTGGTTCAGGTCATGGTCTAGTAAAAGTAAAGTTATACCTGTACTAACCATGAAGGCATATGTGGGAAATGGTGGTAAAGCAGTGCTCACTGTTAACCTCAGCACCAGATGGAGGTGTAGTCACCCTCATATCTCGGCCAGGGGCACTCAACAAACGCCGAGTGGGACTCTGGTGGCCCCAGAGCCAATCTTGATGTTTTGGGGAAGAAAAAATCTCTGGCCCCTGACAGGAATTAAACACTGAATCATCCAGCCCATTGTGTTAGTAATTAAAAGTTTTGTAAGTGCACCCAAATAACTTTGTTCATTGCTATTGAACTAAGTATGTGTGTGTTTCACAGCCGAATATGGGACACTGCATCAGGGCAGTGTCTGAAGACACTGATAGATGATGACAATCCTCCTGTATCATTTGTTAAGTTCTCACCAAATGGCAAGTACATTCTAGCAGCCACATTGGATAACACACTGAAGCTGTGGGACTACAGCAAAGGGAAGTGCCTCAAGACATACACAGGACACCGCAACGAAAAGTACTGCATCTTTGCAAATTTCTCAGTGACAGGAGGGAAGGTGAGTCCAGACTTTGGTGACTGTACTTTTCAAAGCTGCACATAGCACAGGCTGACATATTTTATTTGTCTGTTTGCAGTGGATTGTGTCTGGGTCAGAAGACAACCTTGTATACATATGGAACCTGCAGACAAAAGAGGTGGTTCAGAAACTGCAAGGACATACAGGTGAGACAGTTGATCTAGCCAACCAATTGCATATCGCAGAGTCCTTCTGGACAAGCTAATGGTTCCTGGGCCGGTTGAATTCCCTGCATTTTATGAACCCAAAGCTTCATTAACATGTTCACAAGAACCTGCCACTTGTTCGTATCCACACTAAAGTAATCCAGACTGTGCCATCCCATCCTGCTTCCTTAAGACCCATTTACGTAATACTGTGTCATATATACCTGGCTCTTCCAAATGGTCTCTTTTTGTCAGGTTTCCACACCAACACTTTGTATGCATTTCTCTTCTTTCCCATAACATAAATGGGTAATCTATGTTTATAAAAATAAATGGAAATACTAATGAAATTTCACTTTGGAAAGCACTTACTGGACTAACGGTCTCTCTCCCGTGGATATAGAATGTAACTAGTCTTTCACTTCCATCTGCAATGGTAAAGGTAAAGGTAAAATCCCCGTCCATGCCATGTAAGACATAAGGGGAGTAGATGTATGGCTCCAGTCATCCTTAACCTCTGCTTTACTTGGAGGTGAGTGGCCAACATCATGCCCCAGCTGCTTTACCCCAGGGAAGATATCCCAGTACCACTGAGTAGGAGGCAGAATGGGCCCTAGAGCTGGTCTGGACGTTACGGCAGAGAGAAGTCTGTTTTCCATATTGGTAGCAAACCCAGACTATACAGCCTGTGGCCTAGTCACTATAATGACTGCATTATCCTGGCTAACATCTACAGTAGTTAGTTACCAAACATATGAACTTTAAATGTGGGGTTGAAGTTCAGATATTTGGAAATGACACTAATGTATCGAAATTGCACAAATGAAATAATTAAGAGCAGATGAAATTTAGAGAATTCAAGGAATGTTCCAGAGTCATGTTCTGTACAAAAGTATAACCGTGTCTGTTGTATATACATGAGGAGCCTGGTATCTCACATCAGGGGAAGAACGTAGGCTGTGTTTCTGAAGTTTTGGTCCTGTTGTGAACCCTGAGAACAACTTTTGTCTAGGGAGTGGTGGCACAAGTGGAATTTTGACTGGTACATGTTTATGACCAGTACCCAGTCATTTCCAGTTAAGAGTACTTGTACATGGGCTGAAGTGCAATGGTGACCAGTAGGTGTTGATATACCATAATAGAGGCCTGTGTGTCCTCAGCAGAGGTAGTAAATAGGGGCAGTAAATGTCTACCAGATTACATTACTTTTCATAAAATGTGCTTTATTGCAAGGCCACTCTTGCCATTCCATATAAGAAATAATTGTTGGTTTGTTTCAGATGTTGTTCTTTGTACCTCCTGCCACCCCACAGAGAACATCATTGCTTCTGCTGCATTGGAAAATGACAAAACCATCAAATTGTGGAAAAGTGACACATAACTAATGAACTGTTGAAGATGCCGTTGGTTTATTTGTGCTAAGCGACCAAATTTTATATTGAGACTATTGATTGCTAGGTCAGTTGAGCAGCAAGATGCATTTAATTTGGTTAAATAAAAAGAAGTTGAACAAATTGTGTTGTACCATTCTTATAGGAGTCCATAAATTGAAACTGGTGTCCACATCAGTGTTAAGATTCCCATTATGGACAGTAATGACACAGAATGGTATTGGGGACAATTCTGTTGCAACACCATTTATGTATGACACAATCACTTCCAATGTGGAATCACTTGCAAACTTAAAGGGAAATATTTGGTAAGAAAACTTACTTGGCTCTTGAGGATACAGTACAAACCAGTACTGCCAATTTGCATAATCGTCAAGAGTCGTTACTAGCATATTTACTCGAATGCAAGATGAGGTTTTTCCCCAAAATTTGGCATTTAAATATGTGAGGTCGTCTTTACATTCGCGTATGAAGCGCCGAACCAGACAGCGCCAAACTAGATCACTGAACAGGACCATGCAGAGCCTGCATCACCAAATCATAATGTGAAATCAGTGTTCTTCTGGGATATTGTGCAGCACAGAGTGGTAATTCCTTACTGATGTTTTGGGACAACCTATCCATCCTGTCTTCGAAGGTCAACAACAACAACAACAAAAATCCCCAAATGACTAAAATTGACACAACTTTTTTTTTTCTCCCCACTTTGTCCATTGTCTAATTTTTTCAAGAAATGCCTAAGCCTGGTGTACCCCTTAGATTGAGCTATTTTCAATCACTGGATGCCACAGAAACAGTAGCTTGTTAAGATATGCACTTGAAAACAAATCTAGTCAAAAGGTAGTAAGAGGAAAATGGCTGCTAAAAAATTAAAAATTAACCACAGGGCTCAAAAATAAAACCTGGACAAATCCACAAATTAAAAACCATAACTGCAGCCATGAACTCACATTGATCAGACCACAGACACACCACAAACATCCAGAACACATGTTTTTAAAAATTCCTAACACCAATCTGTGGAGAAAATTGTAAATCTTCATCATGGATTCAAGTAAGTTTATAAACCGCGAAATATAAATGTATTATTTAGTCTGTAGATCGTAACAGCATGGCAGCACATATCACCAGAAGTGACTGAGGGGTTTTAAGAAGTGTTTTATGTACAATGGAATGGATGGGACTGATATCTACATTTATTGAACAAACCATCATGCAACGACACCATCAACAGTTTACAGTCGTTACTAGTTTCAGCCTTCCATTCAGGCCATACATCATGTAGAATTAAAGAAAACCCACACAATCTTCTTGGGACCACGGTAGCACAATGGTTAAGGTGCTGTGCTACAAATCGGAAGGTCGCTGGTTCGATCCCAGCTGGTATCAGTGGATTTTTCATTGACATAAAATCCTTTCGAACGCACTATGGCCCTGGGGTCGACTCATCCTCTAACAGAAATGAGTACCAGGAGCATTTCCTCGGGGTAAAGGCGGCCGGTGCGTAAGGTTGACGACCTTACAACCATCCTGTGCCGTTGTCATGAAATCTGGGAACCTTAACTTCCTGGAACCCTTTGGGCCTGTCCAGGCCTGTAATGGGACTGCTTTACACAATCTTCTTAATTTAAAACTGGGAAGAGAACTTACTCCCTTGACATAAATTTGATAAAACTGTTAAAACATAAGGTAGGTGTAACAAACCTTGTATACCAGAAAACAGATATAATATTGAATAAAGAGGGTGGACAGCTTAAAAGGTTAAACGTATATTGTTCATTGCAGCTTCCATTTGCAAGTCCCAAAACTGACAATACGTATCCAGGTAATCCCTATGTCCTGAATAATTATGATATATTAGTGTAAGAACATGGGCAGTGAAATATTTACTGCAGCAAACAAGCTATGTTAACACACTAACATATAATAATTCTTCAGCACATAGGATTGCCTGGATACATGTTACCAGTTTCGGGACTGGTAAACGGTAGCTGAAGTTCAATATAAACACAACCCTGTAAGCTGCCTACCCTCTTTATTTAACAATAATATTTTTGTTTTTTCATATAGAAAGTTTTGTTTCACCTACCTTATAATGTCTTAAGATTTATCAAATTTATATCAAGGCAAAGAGATCTCTTCCTGTAATTTTTTTTTTTGGGGGGGGGGGGGG
>Ga0123353_10004202_pt1 | contig 18481 bp, 13 predicted proteins | sample TergutLab28metaG_3_FD_92763 | JGI IMG/M metagenome (GOLD analysis project Ga0123353, IMG submission 92763) | Labiotermes labralis P3 segment gut microbial communities from Petit-Saut dam, French Guiana - Lab288 P3 | ecosystem: Host-associated > Arthropoda: Insects > Digestive system > Gut ... | reverse complement strand
GGTTTTGCGAATTTCAAGCGTACCATCTTTTATTTTATTGAAATATGTTTTAAAAAACTCTTGTTGATCCTTGTCTTCAAAGAAATCTGAATTGTTGAAAAAGAATGAAAAATCCTGTAAATAATCTTCACGTATTTTCTGTATGGAAGATTGTTGTTTTTTGATTTGGAAGTCCAAGTCGGCGGTTGCATTTTGCAAATCTTTCTCCATTTCCATTCCCACAAGAATTCGGAGTTTTTTGTCGGCAATATGTTCTTTTATCTCTTGAATACCGGAAAAATAGAAATACCCAACCAAAAAATCCAACGCATTGGATTTCGGCAGAATGCCTTTCAGGATTTTTGACAATGATTTTTCTCCGCTGTTTGTAATAAAGTGTTCGCTAATCATATAGTTATTTGTTATCCATTTAATTTCTCTTTTGCACGCAAATCTCTTGTTTTTCTGTAAACATCATTATAAATTAGAAATACAACGTTTTGATAATTTTTGGCAAAGATAGTTTTTTTAGTAATCCATTTTTTAAAGATAGGTGATAATGTTTTTGAGGAAGTCAAGGGGCAACAGAAAAAACCTATATTTTTGCGCAAATTTTAATAATGAGAATTCCACGCAAACCCGATTGGTTAAAGATCAAGATCAACAGCACGGAAAATTTTGCTTTTGTAAAGAAGATTGTTTCTGATAATCATTTACATACCATTTGCAGCAGCGGAAAATGTCCAAACCAATGTGAGTGTTGGAGCAGAGGTACTGCCACCTTTATGATTATGGGAGATATCTGCACTAGAACTTGTGCATTCTGTGCCACAAAATCGGGAAAACCGTTGCCGTTAGATAGTTTTGAACCAACAAAAGTGGCTGAAAGTGTTTTGTTAATGAAGCTCAACCATTGTGTCATCACCTCTGTTGACAGAGATGATTTGCCGGACAAGGGCGCTGCGCACTGGGCAGAAACAGTACGCCAAATCCGCGAAAAAAATTCCAACACTATTATCGAACTCCTTATCCCGGATTATCAAAACGAACTGTTACAAATTGTCATAGCCTCAAAACCGGATATTATCGGACACAATTTGGAAACGGTAGAAAGATTAACCTCAGTAGCAAGAAGTAAAGCTACTTATCGAAACAGTTTGGAGACATTAAGACAAATTGCATCTTCGGGCATATTAACCAAAACAGGAATCATGGTGGGGTTGGGAGAGACCGAACAAGAGGTTATGCAAACCCTAACCGATGCACGAAACGCCGGAACCGCTATCGTTACTATCGGACAATATTTACAACCCACTAAAAACAATATGGAAGTTGCCCAATATATTACACCCGAACAATTTGATACGTACAAGAGATTTGCTTTGGAATTGGGTTACAACCATGTGGAAAGTGCACCGTTGGTAAGGTCGTCTTATATGTCGGATAAAATAGGATTTAAGATTTAAGATTTAAGATTTAAGATTTAAAATTTAAGATTTAAAATTTAAAGATTTAATAATAAAACAAGTATGAGATTTATAGATTGGCAAACGATTGATTACAAAGAGGCTTGGGATATGCAAGAGGCATTATTTCAAGAAATTATCAAAGCAAAAAGCGAGGGAAAAGAGACCCACGATTTGGAAACTGTTTTTTTGTGCGAACATCCTCATGTATATACTTTGGGAAAAAACGGACAGGCAAATAATCTACTTATTAACGAAGATTTTCTGAGAAAAATTGATGCTGTTTTCTATAAAATAGACCGAGGTGGCGACATTACCTATCATGGACCCGGACAATTAGTGGGGTACCCTATCTTAGATTTGGAGAACCATGAGTGGTCGTTAAAGGGGTATATTTATAAAATGGAAGAAGCTATTATACAAACGCTAGCATACTATGGCATAGAAAGTTCGCGGTTAGATGGCGCCACCGGTGTGTGGCTTGAGGGGGGCACTAATAAAGCCCGTAAAATTTGTGCCATCGGGGTGCGTGCTTCCCGTTTCGTTACCATGCACGGCTTTGCCCTAAATGTGAATACCGATTTAACTTATTTTAGTCATATCAACCCTTGCGGTTTTATTGACAAGGGCGTTACCTCCATGCAAAAAGAACTTGGAAGACCTATAATCATAGAGGAAGTGAAAGAGATTTTGAAGGAGTGTTGGTATAAGGTTTAAAATTTTTTATAGCCGTCGGTTTCAACCGACGGTTTTGGTTTAAAGTTTCCCCTTCTATTTTTCGCGGAAAAAGTAATCGCTATACATTTTCCCGAGCTGTGGGTCGCCACCGCTAAGCATATCAATTTTTGCTTTCAAAATATTAGCAATATTTTCTTCCAATATGGTGTCGTTTACTAAAAAAGCAATATCACTGAGGCGTCCCAGCTCCGACATTTTATCCACCACATCGCGTTGAGCATCTGTTCCTTTCCTAAAGTAATGATCAACCTCCATACTGAGCTGCAAAGCTAATGACATTAAAGATTTCGTAAGATTAATCTGTCCAAATTTATCCATTAACATCAACTGTTGTTCATCGGGAAGTATATAATTCAAATGAGATAATAACATGACACAGTAGTTAATATTATCCTCTTGAATGGATAATGTTTTTGGGTCGCCTTTTTCAAACCAATCGAAAGTTTCTCTAAAATTATCTAACATAATCCCTGCTATTTTCAGTGCTTTTTCTTTAGCTGATGGCGAATCTAATTTCAATAATGATTCTACTTGATAGATTGAAAACAGGGAATGATTAGGATTTCCAACCAAAAGATAGGGTATAATTTCGGGGTTGAAAATTTCAATCAATTTGTCGTGAAGTTGTTCGGCTTTTTCAACATTTCCTTCTGCAGCCAATTGGTTGGCGGTACGTATATACATAGATTTAATCGTACCAAACATACGGGCAGTTTCTTCTGGGATATAAACCCTTTTGTCATTAATACCACCCCAAAGATAAGGATGAGCGGGTTTTTGCTTTCTTTCGGGATTATTGATGGTATCCACCCGTGCATGATTTGGAAATTCATACAACAACTTATCCGGCAGTTTATCTGTATTGACTCTTCCCATATCCATGCCTCTACCTTTTTTCGATTTTATGGGGACTAACCGATATGCCATACCCTCTAATTGAAAATACTCTTCTAATCCAAAATAGGCTTCGGGGCCTGAAGAAACAGAAAAATAGATAGGTCTATTCCAATTAAAGTTTGCTAAAATATCCATCATGATTAATTCGCTGCGTGAAATAGCATTTACATCTTTTGAACCCTTATTCCAAGTAATTTTATCCACAATTAAATCTGCATCTTCGGGGCGAACGGTGCTGTTTGCCAATACTTTCTCTTTATCTACCGAGATTGAAAAACTTGCCGGAACAACAGCTCCGTGCGTAATATATCCCTGACTTTGGGGTAGTAGGGCAATATATTTATATCCATCAAATTTCGGGCTTTTAATATAATCCACAACTTCTTTAATATTAACAAATTGGCTTCCGGCAGCGCTCAGCATGATCTGGTCTCTGGTTCCATCTCGATACTGCTCCCAGGTCATTGAGATAGGAAGCGGGTCGGAGTTATAGGCTTTCCGTTTCATCTGGTCCACATACCAACTTCCATTTAAGAGGCTTAAATTGCAAACGCGCACATCGGTGCGGAATCCTTCCACCTCTTGGGCGTACCACAAAGGGAAGGTTTCATTATCGCCCATGGTAAAGAATATACCGTTGGGCTCGCAAGAGTCCAAATAGGCTTTTGCAAAAGCTAATGCAGTATATCGGTTGGAGCGATCATGATCGTCCCAGTTTTCTTTTGCCATAATGCCCGGTACTAATCCTAAACAGATCAAAGTGATTAAAACAGCCGATGCAATTTTCCCTTTTTCGTTTTTCCATTTCTCCAACAAGGCAATCAATGCAAAGACTCCGAAACCTATCCAAATGCTGAAAGCATAAAAAGAAGCCGCGTAAGCATAGTCTCTTTCACGGGGTTGGAAGGCAGAGTTATTCAAATAGAATGCGATTGCCCAACCTGTCATTAAAAACAACATAAATACAACAAAAGAATTTTTTAAATCTTTTCTCGAATAATAAACCAATCCGATAATTCCCAAAAGAAGCGGCAGAAAATAGTAAGTATTATGACCTTTCTGTTTCATTGTTGAGGGGAGTTCTGTTTGTTTTCCAACTCTCATATTGTCAAAATACGGAATTCCCGAAACCCAATTGCCGTTATTATAATCTCCAAATCCTTGCGCCTCATTTTGTCTGCCCACAAAATTCCACATAAAATAGCGCCAATACATGTAATTAATTTGGAAAGTATGTAAAAAGTCCTTATTCTGTTTCATAGTCGGGAGATTCCCTTTATCTAAACTTTTCATATTCTCTCTGTCGGAAACGCTACCGGAATTATATACATTATTTCTCATCCACGATAAATAGGTGGTTCGTTTCTTGGGATCTACATCCCACATTCTTGGGAAGAACATACAATCGCGACTATCGTAATTGGGGATTGACTCTTTTCGATCGTCGGAAATAATATATTTCTTGGCTATATCATCCCGTACATAAACGGGAGTTCCATCTGTGTATCTTTGGTGCCGATCTAAGCGAGAGTTGTATGATCGTCCGTAAATAAGCGGAGCAGAACCATATTGCTCTCTATTCAAATAAGACAAAAGCGTAACAGCATCTTCCGGACTATTTTCATCAATGGTAGGATTAGCATTAGATCGAATAACAATAGATAAAAAAGTTGAATATCCGATAAGCAGGAAGAATAATGAGTAGGCGCAAAGTTTAAATAATGGTTTTTTCTTTTTGTAGCCGTAATAAATGAGGTATCCGATCACTCCGAAAACAATAATAAAATAGATAATCGTTCCTGCATTGAAAGGTAAACCGAGACTATTTTTACAGAAGATTTCAAATTTTCCTGCCCAGCTTACAATTCCGGGAATAATACCCCAGAGAATAAATCCTAAAACAGCTACCGATGCAACGAGTGCACCCAGTACACCCCATTCGGCTTTTGAGCGTATAGCGCCGTTTTTAAACGAAATATAGATAAGCGGAGCTACGATAATTAGCCATATCAGTAACATCCAACCGATATTATATAAAATTGAGAGTCCGAAAGCTATAAAAGCAAAGGCTAATAATACTCCTTTGTAAGAAGCATTTTTTGATAATTTAAAATAGATAATTAGTCCGATGGCGGGTAAAGTAAGCAAGTTTAATAAGTGTACCCCAACAGAAAGACCAATTAAATAAAAAATAAGCACTAACCAGCGCTGTGGATTGGTATTGGGTTTCGGGTTGTCGTATTCTTCATCCCATTTTAATATGCACCAAAAGACAAGTGCGGTAAAGAATGAAGACATGGAATAGACTTCGCCTTCTACCGCTGAAAACCAATATGAATCTGTGAATGTATAAGTTAAAGCGCCAACGAGACCTGCGGCAAATACGGCAACTGTTCTTATGGTGGTAAATCCACCCAAATTATCTACTAATTTTTTTCCAAAGAGGGTAATGGTCCAAAAGAGAAACATAATACCAAATCCACTACATAGTGCCGACATTACATTGACCCAAAATCCGACCATCGCGGGGTCGTTTCCGGCGAAGAGGCTGAAAACACATCCGATAATTTGGAAAGTAGGTGCGCCCGGCGGGTGGCCTACCAGCATTTTATGAGCAGTAGCAATATATTCGCCACAATCCCACCACGACATGGTAGGCTCAACAGTTAAGATATACACGGCAGAGGCAATAATTCCCAGCAACCAGCCTATACTGTTATTGATAATTCGATAGAGTTTATTCATAACATTTTTGTATTAAATATATAATATCGTATTTTTTTAAAATTTGTTGTTTTTATGTAAAAAAAAAAGGTATTATACCCTATGTTATTGTAACTCCTTACTTGTAGAAACTAAAAAATTGTTTTTGAAGATAAATCGGAAAATGCTATCTTCGCGCCATACAATTATTAACAAAAATCAAATCATTATAAAAAAAATCTTATTATTTTTTGCCATGTTCGCGATAGCAAACATGACAATGGGACAACTTAAAGTTATTAATAGTAATGTGGGGATAGGCGACGGCAAAACCAGCGATGCCAAGCAAATGATTTTAAAGAAATAATTTTTTTTTTTTGCACCATTAAATCTTTAAATTTTAAATCTTTAAATTCTTATGTTATGAATAAAAAATATTTTCTCTTATGGTTAACCATTATTACAATTGGTATTGCTCTGTTCTGCGCTTGCAGAGAAAAACCCGAAACAGAAAAACCCGTAACCGGTGTTTCTCTTGATAAGAAAGAACTTATTCTTAGCCCCGGCGATACAGAAACTTTAGTCGCTACTGTGTATCCTGATGATGCCACTAACAATAAAGTAACATGGAAAAGCAGCAATACAAATGTGGCTGAGGTAAGTAATGTTGGACTTATAACAGCAATTTCAGATGGAAAAGCAATAATTACCGTTACAACAAAAGATGGCAATCACAAAGCAGAATGTTCTGTTACAGTGGAGGATTATAGAGATAAATGGGTAGGGAGTTATGATTGCGAACTGATTTCTATATTCGGTACAGATAGTCATACTTATGAACAAAGATACCAAACTGTAGTAATTATTACCATGTTAAGAGATTCAATGCTGTACATTGAGGATAGTAAATACCATTATATAGATCGTGAGATAAAGGTAGATTGCAATGGACATTTTCCGCCCAATAGTATTTACAATGGGAAGTATCTTGGTGAATTTCTTTTCAATGGAAAGTTTGCTAATGATAGTATCTATGTACATAAATTAGAAATTTCGCCAGGTGGTTATGGGGATGAACTTAAATATAGTGGCAATAAACTTTAAAAACAAATAATTATGAAAAAAGAAATAATATTAATAATTTTAGCAGGATTGTTGTTTTTTTCCTGTAATGGGACAACATCCACCATTAGATAAAAACTGGCAAGTAGTTTTTGAGGATGACTTTAGTACTTTTGATAGATCAAGATGGCGCAAGCAACATAATCTGAATCGAGCATGGGGAATCTATGAAGAGCAACAGGTTTATGATTCAACTAATGTATATATTGAGAATGACAAGTTAGTATTACGAACCAAAGTGCATTCCAATTATCCTTGCCCTAGAGGAAGTAATTGTGCGTATGGAGGTTATCATAACTATACTTCGGGCGAAGTTGACTCTAAAGATAGATTTCATTATGGCTATTTTGAAATTTATGCACAAGTATCAGGTAGCAGTGGATATTTTCCAGCTTTTTGGCTTTGGTATGAAAGTGTATATACAGCGAATCCAACACCATACTGGTATAATGAAATAGATATTTTTGAAGCAAAGGGTGATAAAATAGATTCTGCAACAAGTAATATTCATTTGATTATTGGAAAAGATCCTGAAATTTGCAGAAGTCCATTACCAGCAGTACCTCATGCACTTAATTATACATCTGGTTATCACTGGTATGGCGTAGAATGGAATAAAGATAAAATTACATGGTATTATGCTAGGAAAACGGTTAGGCAGTTATCTAATAATATATGTAATCCAAATGTCCAAAATCCTATGATAATTATTATGAATGTTGCTTTAGATTCTCGATGCACAGGGTGTCCTAATCAAATATTACCTACTACCCAGTTTCCCAATTATATGTATGTTGAACAAGCAAATGTCTATAAATTAAAATTCGATTGCGATACTACGGTTACAGAAATAACAAATTATGACAATCCCCAATTACCAAACTATTATGACTATAAGGTTAAAAAATCCATCAGTTTAAGTGGTGTTTCTTCTTTAACATCAGGGCAAAACGTTTCTTTACGAGCAACCGATTATATTGAATTGACAGATGGCTTTTATGTGCCGTCTGATGCAGAATTGTATTTAGACAATAATCCTTGTGAGGTTCAAACAATTAAGAAAAAACAAGGGGAATGATAAGGGCGAAAACTACTCGCCCCTACATTCTATTACCTAAGATTTTTAATCGTATTAAAACCTAAAGTGAGAGAAGGCTTTGTTAGCTTCAGCCATTCTGTGAATATCTTCTTTACGTTTAAATGCTGCGCCTTCCTCTTTGTAAGCTGCCATAATTTCTGCGGCAAGTTTTGCTGCCATCGTTTTTTCGTGGCGCTTGCGGGCGTAAAGGATCATGTTTTTAATTCCTAAAGATTCTTTTCTCTCCGGGCGAAGTTCCGTAGGTATTTGGAAGGTTGCCCCTCCAATTCTTCTACTTTTTACTTCCAACGCAGGTGTAATGTTTGCTAATGCTTTCTTCCACACCTCAACAGGATTTTCATTTAATTTTGTATTAATGATATCCATTGATTCATAAAAGATTTCAAAGGCGATTGATTTTTTACCCTGTAACATAAGGTTGTTTACAAATTTAGTAACCAACACATCATTGAATTTCGGGTCAGGAAGGGTAATCCGTTTTTTTGGTTTTGATTTTCTCATTGGGTTTCTTCAATATTTTTTTAAGGTTAATATTTACTCTTAGTCTCGCCCATTTTGGCGGCTAAGCAACTATTTCTTGTGATTTAAAGATTTAAAATTTAAAGATTTAATGAAATATTGCGAGCTTTAAATTTTTAAATCCTTAAATTTTTAAATTATTTATGCTTTCTTCTTCGGTCTCTTCGTTCCGTATTTGCTTCTGCCTTGCAAGCGTCCGTTAACGCCGGCAGAGTCTAAAGCGCCGCGAACGATGTGATAACGTACACCCGGAAGATCTTTCACACGACCTCCTCTTACCAGCACAATGCTGTGTTCTTGCAAGTTGTGACCTTCGCCCGGAATGTAAGCGTTTACTTCTTTGCCGTTGGTCATACGAACTCTTGCTACTTTACGCATGGCAGAATTAGGTTTTTTAGGAGTTGTGGTATAAACTCTTAAACAAACGCCACGACGTTGAGGACATGCATCCAATGCTCTTGATTTACTTTTTGAGGTTAACTGTTTTCTTCCTTTTCTAACTAACTGTTGAATTGTTGGCATTACGTTATTTTTTTAATCTTTATTAATTTACAAATAAAACACCCCCTTTTTTTGAGGGGTGCAAAAATATAAAAATTTTAATATGAGAAATGATAGGCGAAAATTTTGGTTAAAATTTCTGGTAAATCTTTTTTATTAACATTTGTTAACATTTATGTTGAATAAATAGTATTTTTGCCGCTCAAAATTTTTATTAATCTAAAAAATAATTTTATGAAAAAACTATTTATTATTATGGCTGCCATTACCTTTTCTTTCTATGGTTTTGCCGGCGGTCTATTAACAAACACGAATCAAAGCGCGCGCTTTCTTCGTAATCCTGCGCGCGGCGCTTCTACAGAAATTGATGCCATATTCAGCAACCCTGCCGGGTTATCGTTTATGAAAGAGGACGGTTTTTATATATCTTTGAACAATCAAATGGCATTTCAAACCCGTACCATTAATTCAACTTTTCCACCGTTTGTACTAAATGGCGGAAACGATACAAAAGAGTACAAAGGCACAGCCCAGGCATTTTTTATTCCCAGCATTCAAGCTGCATACAAATGGAAAAATTGGGTGTTCAGTGCAAGTTTTGCCATTGTTGGCGGTGGCGGAACATTAAAGTATAACAATGGATTACCCTCATTTGAAGCCATGGTAGCCGGCCAATTAATCGGATCACTTAATCAATTGAATGGCGCTGCCACTAATTCAGGATATACGGGCGATCTTGCAGGTTATTCTCTTGATATGAAATTGAATGGATCTTCTATCACGTATGGTACACAACTTGGAGTGAATTACAAAGTTTGTAATATGATTTCGTTTTTTGCCGGAGCGCGCGCTTGTATTGTTCGAAATGGATACGATGGTTTTCTAAATAATGTAACGATACCAAATGCCGGCGCTTTGATTACACACTTTACAAACACTGCTGCCTATTTGGAATCAGTAGGTCTTTTAGAACAGGCTGCGGCGTTAAGAGGAGCAGCGCAAGGTTTTTCGCAATTAGAAGACGGAGCTGCTGCAACCGATATTAAACTTAATGCCAAACAGGCTGGCTGGGGCGTAACTCCCATTCTTGGTGTGGATTTCAACTACAAAAACCTAAACATAGGTATAAAATATGAAATTATTACTCAAATCTGGATCAAAAATAAAACCAAAGAAAACACAAGCGGCATAGCAGATTTCGACGATGGCAAAAGAACCCGTAGCGACATACCAGGATTGCTGGGAGTGGGCGTTTCTTACAAATTCCTTAATGAAAAATTGATTGCAAGCGCAGGCTTTCACTTATTTCTTGATAAATCCGCTAAAATGCCTAACAATAAACAAGATCATCTCAAAGGAGGCAAATATAATGAACACAAAGGCAATAGCTACGAATTTATGCTGGGATTGGAATATGTTATCAACGACAAATTTTTGGTTAGCGCAGGAGGACAAATTACACGTCTCGGACTCACCGACAATTTTCAATCGGATATGAGTTTTTACTGCAATTCATTTTCAATTGGCGTGGGTGGAGCTTACACCATTATCAAGAATTTGACACTTAACTTGTCGTACTTATTTACCAATTTCGACAAATACACCAATAATAATACGGTTTATGGCGGCAAAGAAGTATATACCCGCACAAGTCACGCTATTGGCATCGGGCTGGATTATAAATTCTGATCCTAACAGGCGCACTTGCATTTACCTGCTTTAATAGCAGCTTGTGCAGCAGCCAATCGTGCAATAGGTACGCGGAATGGAGAACAGGACACGTAGTTCATACCCTTTTTGAAGAAAAATTCCACAGAAGCCGGGTCTCCACCGTGTTCGCCACAAACACCCACTTTCAAATTCGGGCAGGTAGTGCGTCCGCGCTTGATTCCCAACTCTACTAATTCACCTACTCCTTCTTGATCTAATGTGTTGAACGGGTCATTATCCAATATTCTATTATCCATATAGTTGTGAACAATCGCATTCACGTCATCGCGGGAGAAACCGAAGGTCATTTGCGTTAAATCGTTTGTGCCGAATGAGAAGAATTGCGCTACCTTTGCAATTTTATCGGCAACTAAAGTGGCTCTCGGAATTTCAATCATGGTACCGTATAGATAGTCAATTTTTAATCCGAATTTCGTTTCCACCTCCTTTTGCACTTTGTCGGCAATCGTTTTTTGGTGTTTCAACTCATCCACATTGATGGTAAGGGGCACCATGATTTCCAACATTGGTTTATGGCCTTCTTTCATCAGTTCCGCAGTGGCTTCAAACAACGCACGGAATTGTGTTTCGGTAACTTCAGGATATACGATTCCGAGTCGCACGCCGCGAAGTCCCATCATGGGGTTTACTTCGTGAAGTGCATCAATCCGTTTTTTAATCTCCTCGTAAGGGATTTTTGTTTCGGCAGCCAGTTCGCGTTGTTTCTCTTCGGTTTGGGGAACAAACTCGTGCAGCGGCGGGTCCATCAAACGGAAAGTCAACGGCTTGGCATCCATTACCAACAAGGTTCCTTTGGCAGCCTCTTTAATATAAGGTTCAAGTTCCTTTAATGCTTTAACACGGTCGGCGGTATTGTCAGCCAAAATCATATTGCGCAATTTTGCCAACGGTTGTTCGCTGTTTTTGCCGTAGAACATGTGCTCGATACGGAATAGTCCTATACCTTCTGCACCGAAATTGATGGCGTTCTGTGCATCTTCCGGTGTTTCGGCGTTGGTGCGCACACCCATTGTGCGATACTTGTCCACAATATCCATAAACTCTTGAAAACGGGGATTTTCCGTAGCATCCACCATACCTATTTTTTGGTCATACACCCAACCTTTCGTTCCGTTTAGACTTATTAAGTCGCCTTCCCTAAATTCTTTTCCTGCGATTTTTATTTTATTGTTATTCAAATCAATATGAACGGCATCGCAACCCACGATGCAGCATTTTCCCCAACCACGCGCCACCAATGCAGCATGAGAAGTCATCCCACCGCGGGCGGTCAAGATACCGTCAGCGGCACGCATACCTTCCACATCTTCTGGGTTAGTTTCTTCGCGCACTAAGATGCACTTTTTGCCGGCGCGGGCAAACTCAATCGCTTTCTCGCTGGTAAGCGCAATAATACCTACAGAGCCTCCGGGACCAGCCGGAAGACCTTTTGCCAAAACGGTAAATTTGGCTTCCTCTTTGCTGTCTAAAATAGGGTGCAACAACTCGTCTAACTGGGCAGGATTTACACGCATAACCACCTCTTTCTCTTCAATTCTGCCTTCGTGAAACATATCTAATGCCATATTCAGCGCGGCAACACCGGTGCGTTTTCCTACGCGGCATTGCAACATGTACAGCTTGCCTTCCTGAATGGTAAACTCGATGTCTAACATATCTCTATAGTGTTTTTCCAAAATGCAGCGGATGTCGAAAAGTTCTTTGTAGGTTTCCGGCATCAACTCTTGCATAGAGTGCAAGTGTTTGTTCTGCTCGTTTTTAGTATCGTCGTTCAACGGGTTTGGGGTACGGATACCGGCCACCACATCTTCGCCTTGCGCATTGATGAGCCATTCTCCGTAGAAGATGTCTGTTCCGATAGCGGGGTCGCGGGTAAAAGCAACACCGGTGGCGGAGGTATCGCCCATATTTCCAAATACCATTGCCTGAACGTTTACGGCAGTGCCCCAATCATCAGGAATACTTTCAATTCTTCTGTAAGAAACTGCTTTTTTGCCGTTCCAACTTTTGAAAACCGCTTTGATACCACCTTCTAACTGCGTGCGGGCATCGTCGGGAAATTCAACGCCGAGATGTTTCTTTATCAAGGTTTTAAAATCATCGGCTAACTGTTTCAATTCTTCGGCAGAGATTTCAGTATCCGATTTATAGCCGCGTACATGTTTGAACTCGTCTAATTTTTCGTCTAAAATTTTGCGAATTCCTTTTCCTTCTGCGGGGTCTAAGCCTTCTGCTTTCTCCATTACCACGTCGGCGTACATCATAATGAGACGGCGGTAAGAGTCATACACAAAGCGAGGGTTATTGGTTTTCTTGATCAATCCGGGGATAGTTTTAGAAGACAATCCTATATTGAGTACGGTATCCATCATGCCGGGCATTGAGCTGCGGGCGCCTGAGCGGCAAGACAATAGCAACGGATTATCGGCATCGTCATATTTTAAGCCCATTATTGTTTCTACCAGTTCCATACCTTTCCACACATCCGGCATTACTGTTGCGGGGAGTTGGCAATTATTGGCGTAATACGCGGTACAACAATCGGTAGTTACGGTAAGTCCTGCGGGAACAGGAAGTCCAAGATGACACATTTCTGCAAGGTTTGCGCCCTTGCCACCCAACAAGTTTTTCATGTCGGCTTTACCTTCGGCAGTTTTTCCTCCAAAGGTGTAAACATACTTTACATTACTCATTTTCAATAAATTTAATGATTAAATATTACTAATTTTTTGTTTTTAAAATCGGTCGCGAAAGTATATTATTTTCGGGAATATTTGTTGCTATTTTGTTAATAGTTAATTCTTGTTATTATTCCCTCTCAAAATCATTACAATACCGGGAATAAACTTCTTTTTAATCCCATTTAAAGTATAAAGATAAACATCGCAACCGTAGTAGTAAGTGCCTTCCGGGAGCGGGCGATGCGTTTTTTCATCTTTACCATCCCAGTGAATATCAGGGTTTTCTGTACTGAAAACACGTTTTCCCCAACGGTCGTGAACCTCTAAACGGATCTTTTCTACATTGGAATAAGGAAATGGAAGCCAAGTATCGTTGATCCCGTCGCCATCGGGTGTAAAAACATTGGGCAATGAATAGTTATCGCACTCATCCACATCAAAACAAAGTTTTGGAGTCATTTCGGAATAGTTGCCCGCCTTATCTATAATGAGCATTGCATAACAACCAGTAATAGAAGGAAGATTTTGAATGATATGGGTGCAGGGCTCCGGATAACAAACACCAAAGTGTGAAAAGGAATCAATGCACGAGAGTGACGTTTGATAATTGGGTTGGTAATAGATATAATATTGATAGGCATCTTCAAAAGAATCAGGATAAGGAAATCTCCACAAAAAAGTAACATTTTCACAATCGGTAGTAATTTCAGTATCAGGCATATCGGGTGGAACATTGTCAACGGGCGTTCCACACTGCTGTTGCGAGCGATTATAGAGTGGCGCCACAGTGTCCGGAATCTCATATTGCCCCACCGATTTAACATAATAACAATAAGTAACCCCATTGGTTAACCTATCATCTTCATAATGATTATCAATAGATATTCCAATAGAATCAAATTGTTGAGTATGATCATGGTAACGATAAATGACATAGGACAAATTATTCCACGGAACTTCTTCGTTCCAAGATAATTTTACTCGTTTGTCGGTTTCATAAATCGTCAAAAAAATAGAAGAAGCAGGATCAGAAGTTTCAATATATTCCAACACTCCTGCTTTATTTTCTCCCCAAAATTCTATCTTATAATAGTATTGTATCTCTTTTGTATTTAATGAATTATCTAAAAACGAGGTGTCTAATAGCGAATAATTGGTTGTTAAATAGACAAAATTATTTTTATCATTAGGAGATCGAAATACCCGATATTCATAACTGGGACCCGGAAAATTAATTGTATCAATTTCGGGTGGTGGGAGCCAAGAGACAAATATTTCTCCTTCACTTTCAGACGTTTGCACAACATCTACATGAGTAATCATGGGGGCGTCGGTAATAACAGCAGTGCAAGTTTCATTGGAGGAAACACTTTCGGCGCCATCTTCAAAAACGGCTACGATTCGATAGCAATATTCGCGACCGTGCATCAGCGGAATAACCGATCCGTTATCTATATAACTTGTATCAGAGGCATTTACTTTAGCTAAAAGCTGAAATCCTGCAGAAGAAGGGATACCTGTTTCGCAATCACCGGGCTCAAATTGAGAGCTTCCGGTTTTTTTATAAATATAGATCTCTTTCGCATTAGAGCAACTGTAGTTTTCCCATTTTAAGGTAACTGTATTATTTATGGGGTATGATGTTAAATTTTTCGGCGCGGGTGCAATCACAGTGATATTGACTGTTTTAAAAGAAGTTAAATGGACTTGAGGTCCATTATCCGTAGCTTTTAGCAGCATTTGATAGGGAGATTTTTTGATGTGTGCACAATGCGTTTGCCACCAAAAACTTGTTTGCAACGGGGGCTCTCCCGACACATTCACAGGAATTGCAGGGGAGATGGTCATTAAAAAGGGTGCACCTGTAGCAGTAAGTGTTACTTGAGAGGAAGTTTCGTCGGTAACAGTAATCCCTAAAGCAATCAAACTACCGGCAACCACACAGGTATCGGCACACTGAATTTGCGGAGGTTTGTTGTTACAAGCCGCGATAGTGATTTGCATATCGCGCACTACACTCCCTATAAATTGCCCTTTCCGATATTCGGAAATTAAAATGGCAATATTGTATTCTCCCTGCATGATGGGAGTTTCCCAAATCAAGTCTCCCGTAATTTCATCAATTTTAATATATTGTGAAGCCTGCGGCAAAATATATCCCGGAATGGAGAGCCCATCTAATCCGCGGCAATCAATAAGTTTATACGACAAAGAATCGCCATCGGGATCATAAGCGCCTACATTGTGAAAGTACGTAGTATTCACACAGCCATTATCTAAAGGCGGGTTTAGCAGTTGGACAGAATTGTTAGGTCCCAAAAAAGGATTAATCACAATGATTGTTTCAATAAAAAACGGAATATTTACCGAATTGGGAATATTGATGATGCCTGCATTTCGGTTAGGGTCTTCAAACGTAACGGAATAAACACCTGATGCAGAATAGGTATGGGTGGCAATGTAGGTATTTTCAGAAATATCGGTTGCTACTGAAATTTTAGAAAATCTCTGAATAAAACTCGTGGAGTTATCGCCCCAATCTACTTCAATTTCAGGACGATCCGCCGAACTTGGCGTGTACGTATAAGTAATAATGGTAAATTTGTAAGTCAATCCGCCGAGATGCTCGTATGTAATTTCTCCGGCACGTTGATGGGTTGCAAACCCCGTGCTCGATAATAAAAATAGCCCTAAAAACAGTAGAATTTTACGCATCGTTTTGTTCGAGCAAAGAAAGCAGTTTTTCTTTAAATGCAGTTTCGTTTTCTAAAAAAACAACTTCAATAGGAACTGTGTAATATTCAGGCATATTTTCATACATCTGTAAGCGCACTGCATCTTTCTCAGTAGTTAAGATGGTACAATTTGATCCACCTAACTTTTCTTTTAAACGAATAATTTTTTCAATATCCTTCTTCGTAAACTCATGATGATCGGGAAAATGTAGAGAATGGAGTTCATTGTATTGCGTTTTTAAGTAACGCACAAGAGGTTCAGGGTTAGCAATACCGGTTATAAGGAGGATTTTAGATTTGAGATTTGAGATTTTAGATTTGTAATTTATTTTTGTAAAAAATACCTCCTGCCCTTGTTTGGGATTTAGTTTTTGCAAATAATGCTCTTTCTCTTTGTTTGATAAATTTTCATGGCATTTTGTAACGATGATGATATCTGCATGTTCTGCAGCGGTTCTAAATTCTCTTAAATTTCCTGAAGGGAGTGGAAAATCTTTGAAAAAAGGACGGTCGTATTCGGTTAAAATAATTCGTAATGAATAATTTACAGACAAATGTTGATAAGCATCATCTAAAACAACAACTTCCAATTCCGGATTTTTATGCAGTAATTTTTGAATACCTGTTTTTCTTTTTTCGCATACGGCAACCTCAATATTCGGAAATTTTGTGGCATACATCATCGGTTCATCTCCAATAGTTGCGCTACTGAGGTTTTCTATTTCACGCGCTTTGATGTATCCTGTTGTTTTTCTACCATAACCACGACTTAATATGGCAGTTTTGTAATTTTGAGACAGAAAATTAGCAATATATTCTACAATAGGGGTTTTTCCGGTACCTCCCACGCGCAAGTTTCCCACACAAATTGTAGGAATAGCGAAGGTTTCTGAATGTAGCCAACCTTTTTGAAAAGCCTTTCGGCGAAGTGTAGTGATAACGCCGAAGAGAAGGGAAAAGGGATAAAGGAGAAGGGAGAAGGGAGTGTGTTTTTTCATGTTTCCTTCATTTTTTATTAATATTTTGATGTATGATTACACTCATTTGTCATCTCTACTTATATTCAACAACATCCCAATCGCCGCTCCCGAAATAGCAAGCGAGACTCCACCGCGGCTCACAAACGGCAGGGTTTGTCCGGTAGCGGGAATGAGAAAACTATTTACCCCGATGTGTATCAGCGCTTGCATACAAAACCAAAACCCGATGCCCCATGCTAAGAGCATCGCAAAAGCCCCTTCGGCATCTCGTGCAATCCGCATGGTTCGATAAAGGATTATTAAGTAGGCAAACAATACTAAAAGCCCGACTAATAGCCCCATCTCTTCTACCAAAACTGCGTAAACATAATCGTTGTCTTTTTCGGGCAGTGTTTTTTTTATGGTTCCGGTTCCCACGTTGGTGGGCAACCAGTTTGCGGTAGAGATGGCTGTGCGCGAAAGAATCGCCTGCTTGCCGTAGTCTTTGTCCATCCCGGGCAAAATGCTATCGTTCCACCAATAGAGCGCACGGTTTTTAAAAGTTTGTACACGACCAATGTTTAGAGCAAAAGCCAACATTACGCCAACAAAAATAACTCCGCAAAAAGCAAAAAGATAGCGAATTTTTACACGCCCTACAAAAAGCAAAACGATACAGGTGCCAAACAGGATGATGGCAGTAGATTGGTTCGACACAAAGATCCCTCCGCAAAAAGCAAGGATGATACTAAACAGTTTAATCACTTCATTTCGTGATAGTTCTTCCTCATAATTCAGTTTTTTCGCCACATATTTTGCCATAAAGAGGAGTACGCAAAACCCGATAAAGTAGAATATTTGCAAATCCATGCCGAGAATAGTTACTGAACGAGCGCCGGAAGAATCAACAAACGAATAAATTAAAAGTACTCCTGCCAAAATGAGCGCGGGCGTAGCAAAACGCGAAACAATTCTATAGTCAATATGATAAAACAGAAAAAGGAGGAAAAAGCCCACTCCAAAATTTCGGAGTTGTTCCACCCAGCGGTCTCCCGCAGTAGCAATCATCATTACAGAAAGCAATGACAGCACTATGACTATCAATAAGATTACTTTGTCGCCTTTGAATTTTAGTTTTTCGGTCATGATAATTATTCTTTAAATTCGTAATTGCGCTTTGGTTTTTGTCCGCAAATTGCGCAAATTTTCGCTAATTGTTTTTCGCGTTAATTTGCGTAATTCGCGGATATTTTATTTCTCTTCTTTTCAAATACAACTCTTTTGTATTGCAAACTTATTGTACCAAAGTTAATTAATACTCCAACGTCATTATCTGTTGCTTTTAAATAAT
>Ga0123353_10004200_pt1 | contig 18485 bp, 16 predicted proteins | sample TergutLab28metaG_3_FD_92763 | JGI IMG/M metagenome (GOLD analysis project Ga0123353, IMG submission 92763) | Labiotermes labralis P3 segment gut microbial communities from Petit-Saut dam, French Guiana - Lab288 P3 | ecosystem: Host-associated > Arthropoda: Insects > Digestive system > Gut ... | reverse complement strand
GGGAGGCCGCCATCTAAAAGATCCTCAAAATTGATAGTGCCGATGAAGGGGCCGTTCATAGTAATCGTGTAGGTACCGGTGGTGCCGCTTTTGAGATAGGAAGGGCCCGTAATAGATGCGGTGTTGGCCATGACCCAAATCCAATCGTTTAACGAATCGTAGGCATGGGAGACAGAGCTTTGGCCGATTATCGCCGGATTGGTGCTGGTATCGACGGTAGTAGTGAGTATGTGCCGGCCAGGTGCGGCCGGAGTGTAGGACATGGTGAACGGTGCGGCGGTTGTCCAACGGGCAGTTCCGATAGTGCTCATATTTTCGTAGTCGATTGCGTCGCTGGCGGTTACTGTAGCGGTGCCCATCATCATGCCGTTGGGCTGGAAGGAATAATCTTGGAGTACTCCGACATAACCGATGTGGCAGTTAGGGTAGCTAAGACTGCACTTGGTCATGATGTGATCGGCGTATATATGGACGCTGGTGTAAGTTAGACTGTTGGGGGTACTTGATTCCCCGGTGATATTCATGATATAGCTCGTGAAGGGTTCGCCCCACCCGTATACGCTGTCGTCACGTAGAGTATAGGTAAAGGTACGAGTAAAGGTTTCGTTACTGCCGGCAGTAAAGGTGTAGGTATTGGTACTTGGATCGAAGGTGCCGGTAGGGTCAGGGCCGCTAGAGATATCTTCAAAGACTCCTTCGCCAGGATCACCAGAGTTGAGGATGTCGTTGAGTTCTACCGTGCCGTTCCAGCCATCGCCAATGGTGACGGTCAAAACGTAGGTGCCCGTTTGGCCGCGGGCAAGCGCGGTAGAAAAGGGATCGGGGGTGATAGTGAGTTCCGCGTCAATGACTGGAGAAATGTAGAAGCAGCCATCGACAATTGTCGGGTCACTTTCTCCGCAAAGACTAATGGAGTGGTCTCTTGTGGCAGTGGTTTTGGGGATGTAGCTAAATCCTGATATGGCGCCGTCGTTGTCCTCGAGGTGGAGAGTAGCATTGCCGAATATGCCTTCGGAGTCAAAAATGCCGGGGGACCCGTAAGGATCGTCGCTGTTTGATAAGCCGTCAACCATGGTGATGGTGCCCTTGTAGGGGGCGCCGTAAGTAGAAATGGTGAAAGCAATTTCGCAACCGACGCAGAAAAATGGATAGAGGCCGTTGAGCTCGATGACATATTGTCGAGCGAGGAGGCCAAAGACTACATCGTCGCCAGAAGAGGCGATGGGGCGTCCAGCAGAGTCGAAGGCGAGAACTTCAATCATTGGCCACCAAAGATCGTCTTGGTTACTGCCATCGTCTTCGTAAAAATTCATGAGTTCGAACCAAGAGGGCGAAGTATAGGTGTAATTTAGAGTTCGCCCAGTGGAGTCGGCTGTATCAGAGTATCCGACATTGAAAAAGTTTGCAGGGCTGACGAAGCGTTCGTCGCTACTGGTAAAGAATCCGGATAGGCCGGGGTAAATAGTCACGGAATAATCGTCTGACAATCCTACCGTGCCCTGGAAACGTCCGTCCAAGATAATGCGGCAGGGGACGGATGTGTCGCCGGGAACGACATAGGGACTAGTGGTCCACTCGTCGTCAACGAAGCATTCATTGACGAAGCTGGTAGCTGTGTCGAAATAAGTGAAGGGGAAGGTGGTGTTGGGGACGCTGCTGTTGGCGACTCCGGCGTCAACTGTGCCGGCGGCGTGAGGTGGTGTAATGCAGGTCAAAATATTATCAGACAAGACGTTGAGATTAGTGCAAAGTTGTCCATCGAAGGTAATGTGAGAAGCGCCCAAAAGATTATTGCCGGTGATGGTGACGGCGGTGCCGCCGGCAGTCGGTCCATAGGAAGGGTTGATCCCGTCGATGTAGGGGTAGCCATAAGCGAGAGTGTTTTTTGAAGTGATGTTCATGCCGGCAGTGTATCCGATTGGCAGGTGCGGCGTGAGCGTGATGGTGCGGTTGTTGGACTCGACGGTGGGGGTATATGTGAAGGTATGAGTGGAGGTGTTAGTGACGGGGTTGTAGTCTGCGAAGGTGAAGGAGTAGCTGCCGCCGTCGCTGAATGCGCCTCCTTGATTTAGCCCGCTGATGGTGTCGCTGAAGGAAATGATACCCTGGAACGGGCCATTAAGCGTCAGTGTGAAATTGCCGTAACTACCATTGGTGATAGAATTATCGCCAGCGATAGACATTTGATTGGCGAACACCCAAATGTAATCATTCAGCGAAGCGGCGTTGGTAGAAAGATAAGTTTGTCCATTCATGTTGGCGTTGGGGCTGCTAGTAATCACGGCGCTCAGGTAATGTTGGCCTGTAGTGGCGGGGGTATAGGTGGTGCTGAAGGCAGTGGCGGAGTCAGACCAAGAAAGTGTGGTGCCTAAGCTGAAGTTGCCACCGGCGGTGGAAGCGATGGTGGCCGAACCGGTAAATAAGCCGTTGGGGCGGATGACGTAGTCTTTGGATGAGCCGATGTAGGCAATCTGGCAGTTTGGGTAGGCAGAGGAACATTTGAAAGTGATCTTGTCTGCGTCAAAAGCGATGCCCGTATTGGCAACATCTTCGGTATCGGCAGTAGCGATGAGGCGGACTGCGAGATCTTCGTCGGGGGCGTTAATTGGTACGGTGTACTGGAATTCGCGCCAGTATGGATCCCCGGAAGAAGAGAAGGCGTAGGTGGCTGTGGAAGCGTTGAAAGTGTTGGTGGGAGATGACGTAGTGTCGACAAAGTTGCCTCCTCCAGGGATGAGCGAGGTGGTCAACAGATCACTCAGTGTTACTGTGCCAGAGAAAGAGGGGATGAACACTTGGAGGGCGAATGTGCCGGTTTCGCCGCGAGCAAGGTGGGACGGCCCGGTGAGACGCATGGCGGGTAAGGTAACTTCAATGTCTAGGCTGTTTTCGGAGGCAAAAGCTGGACTATTACTGGAGCCTTGGAGGGTAATGAAGTTGGGCGAAATAGCAGACGTCTCAGGGGTGTATCTGAAGGCGAAGTCGGCGCCGTAGCTGTTGGCGAAATTGAAAGTGGTTTGACTGAAAGCACCATTGGCACCGCTGGGATTGTCACTGTTAGATAAATCTTCCGTTATGGTGATAGCGCCTTCGTAGGGGGCGCCATAAGTAGTGATGGCAAAATCGGCTTCGCTAAATGCGCGATAGGAGTAGCCCTGACCATTGACTGGGACGATGGCGTATTCTTCAGCCCAGATACCGAAGAAAACTGAATCGTTGGCGGCGATGATGGATTGGCTGGGGTTGACTGGGCTGGGGTCGACTTCTATTCCGGGCCAAAACAAGCTGTCATTGAGACTGCCATCGTCTTCCCAGTAGTCTATCAGGGTCGCCCAGTCGGGTGAAGCATAGGTATATGTTAGTATGCGGCCGGGGGAGGTCAAGGTATCGACGCGAGCTAGGGTAAAGGTGTTGGTATTAGGATCAAACCGCGGGTCGTTGGAGGTGAAGACGCCAGACAGACCGGGGTCGATGGTATCGTAATAATCGTCGCCTAAAGTGATGGTGCCGTCGAATGAATTGTCCAAGATGAGACGGCAGGTGATCGGATCGTCGGCATTGATATATTGAAAAGCGGCCCAATTTGTGCCGTCGAAAGTGCATTCGTTGACGTAAGATGAGGCGGACACCCAGTAATAGAAAGTACCGGTACTTTCTTCGTCGCCTTCGATCCAGACGTCAACTGCGCCGCCGCTGTGGGCGGGCATGGTGACAGTGACGCTAGAAGAATTGAAGCTGCTGACGGTTACTGGTATAGGATTAGCGTCGCCCGGACCTTTTAGAAAAACTTTCGGCTGGACGTGGACGCCTGGTACCAGAACGGTAATACGGGCGTAGCCGTTGCCAGAGTGTCCAACTACGGTGCTGCCGTCTGGATCGGCGAAGCTAGTATTCCCTGCGTGAGTGGTGCCCGTAACAGGGGCGGTGGCAGTGGTATTGATGTGGCCTGAGCCGCCGCCGCCTGAGCCGCCACGACCGCCGTTGCCTGAGCCACCACCGAAGAGGCCGCCGCCGCCGCCGCCGGCATAAGTAGAGCCGCCGGTTTGAAGAGCACTGCCGCCCATGCCGAAACTACCTGCCGCACCACCTTGATTGCCACCGCTGGTGCCGCCAGCAGTTTGCGTGCCGCCGCCGCCGTCACCTTGCTGCCCAGTGGCTCCAGAGCCAGCTATGCCGTTGGTGCCGCCGCCGTCGCCGCCGTGGGCAGTAACAGCAGCGCCGGCCATCAAGCCGCCGCCGCCGCCAGCTACGAGGAGAAGATTGTTACGAGCAGTACTAAACGTCGTGAGCGCTCCCGCTGCTAGAGCCATGTGCGTGGCGCCGCCGCCGCCGGAACCGTAAGGGTCGTTGTGCGTGGGAGCGCTACCGCCACCGTTATAACCGCCTGCGGGGAGAGTGCCTTGACCGCCAACTTCGATATAAATGGTTTGCCCTGCGGTTAAATTGACGGTGCCGACACTGTATCCGCCTTTGCCTCCTGTGCCGCTACCATTGTCGCCGCCCTGCGCTCCCCAAACTTCTAGTTTGTACGAGCCCGTGATTGGCGCAGTGAAGGCGTAGCTTGGGCCGCGCTGATTAGTTAGAACGTTGGTGCCGTCGAAGGGGAAGTTGATGATTTGCTCTTCCCAGTTGGGGGACCGAGTGATGGTGACGGAGGTTCCTCCGGAGGTGGGGCCATATCCGGGAGTAAGCGTGAGGACGCCGGGAGAAGCAGCCTTGGTGAGAGAGACAAAAATTAAGGCTGCAGTAAGGACCAGAAGCCCAGTAATGGCAACGGCGAAAAGACCGGAGTGTCCTTGTCGGTTATTTTTGCGCTTACTCGTAATACGACGGTAAGCACGAGGCAAATGAAGCATACGCTATTTAATCAAACTTCCTTTAAATTTTAATCCTGCCAATTACGCCACATAGATCAATTCTAACTATTCTGCTTTTGTTTTGCAAGAGATTTTGGGGAGACGAGCGGATGAAAAGTGCCTGTGGAATTTGTCGTGATCGCTCGTACGTAGGCGTGGAGGGCGAAATCCCGAAAACCTATTACCAACGCTCTTTGTTGGGATTGGAGCCTGAGCGGTTGCTATTGTAGCGATTTTGGCGGCTGCGATAAGTCATGGCCTCTTCCTGCAATTTCTTCAGTTCTTCTCGCTGGGTCTCACTTGGTCTGCTTGGACTTGGTCCTGTTGGGTTTTGCCCTTCTTCGTCTGGTTCTGCCGGGTCGTCGTTGCGCAGACGCAAAGCTTCTTCCTGTTTGTGGCTGATCCGCTTTTTGGCTCGCTCCGCCTCGGCGGAAACGCCCTTGTCGTCGCTGCGATGGGCACAGTTATCAAGATACAGAGTGGCCTTGGCTTGATCGTAGGCCAAGATAGCTTCATCGTACTCCTTGTTTTTCATGAATATATCGGCTTGGGCCTCAATGGACAGGGAGAGATTAATCCGTATGGGGCATCGCTTGTCGGACGGCGGATTGAGCTCTAGGCTTTGTCTATATTCTGTTTCTGCTGAAGAGTAATCTTGTTTCCCGAAATAGATATTGCCGCGATTGAACGAGGCGATATGGGGTTCTAGAATGTTAGTGAATTGCAGGGCATTTGCCCAGAAAAGGGCTGTGTCATAATCTTGCGCGTCATAAGCGACTTTTAATTGATTGTTGATAATGGCTGGAGATATGAGCTTCAAGCCAACCAAAAGTAATAGAGTAAGCGGAAGAGCCAAAGCCAGAAATAATTTTTTGCGATGCACTAGACGAATAGCGTCTACGTTCATTAGTGCTGGGTCGAGATTAACCACCGTTCCCCCTTCGCATGACGGCATATTTTAATATGTCGTTAAGCTCCCAGAACAGTAAGCCCATGAAGATGATTGCCAGAATCCAATAGATATCAGTGTAGACAGATAAGTCTCTTTGAGATGTTTTGTCGATATTTTGTTTTACTTGATTCGTGATAGTGCCGGTACTACTGAAGTCTGTACGATGATAGTAAGCAATCCTTAGATCGGCTGCGATTTTTTTCAAATTAGTTTCATCTATTTTAGAAATGGCTTTTTCGTAGTTGGCGTCACGCAGGTAGATCCAGTCGTTGTTCGGAATAGTGATGTCGTATATGTTGTGAGTATAGTACGTGTCTTTGACGGGCGAACCTTCGGTGGTGCCATAGCCCAACACTGCGCCGCCGATAATTAGGCCGGTTAAGCCGGATGGGATACTGATTGAATGGTTTGATGTCAATTCTCCATCGCCGAGGTAGTACAAGACTGTTCGACGGTTTGGGTATTTTTCGATGTTTGCCTTGATGATGTCTTCTGCGGTGGATAGCGGTGAGCTGATGTCGGATCCGGAACTGTACACGGAGTAAATGGGGGAAAGCGCATCTACGGCGGCGGCTAATGCGTTGGCATCACTGGTGAGGGGGAGGGCTAGATATGGCGTATTGTCGAAGGCGATCAGGCTAAATCGTGCGCCTGCTAGGTCGGCGGCTAGGGCTTTAACGTCGGCACGGGCGCCGTCTAGGCGCGGCTGGTTGTTGTCTCCATGGTCTTCTGCGGCCATGCTGCCAGTTGCGTCGACTATGAAGACGGCGTTGATGTCGGTGGAAATACTGAGATTGGAGCCGAACGGTAGCATGGGGCGAAGGGCAATGACGATCAGGATAGCGCTCAGGGCCAGTCGTCTGCACCACCTAGCTTTGCGGCTGGGCCGTTCTAGTACGATGCGTAGCGTGCACAGAACGATAGCCGCAACCCCCATCGCTATGATCAGCCAGAGTGGCAGAATAGGGCTGAGCATCATATCCTTAACCTCCAGGTCAATACGACAAAAGCACAGAACGATACGGAAAGAACAATAAAGGCGACCAGCGGAGCATCAGTCTCGATTAATTGTGGCGATCCGACAAACTGGATAGCGTCTTGCGCTAATATCTGATTAACGATATCTGGCACTGCTTCTTTGTTGGCGGCCTTATAATAGGCGCCGTCGGTATGTAATGTGGCCCAACGATATTCGTCCACAGAATCATAAGTGAAGTTTTCCGTACTGAAATCGCTTGGGTTGATGCCGTAGAGACGCACGCCAAGACTGCGCGCGTATTCGGCAGCTTGAGGAACGGTTATGAGCGAATCGCCACTGTAATTGTCGGTCGCAAGCACTATGAACCTAGAGCGTTCGAGATCTTCTAGTAGGTCAAAGCTGTCTATGCACGACGTGATGCCGTCGCCGATGAAAGAAGCCCCGTATGCTAAATAAGTACCGCTGGTGACATATCTGGTGTCCTCATTGAAAGTGAAGGGCTCTAACCCACGTTCTACTCTTTCAAGCTGTTCCAGAATAAATTCGTAGTCGTCAGTCAACGGAAAAATTGGTACGGCGGTGGTATCGAACACCATCAGCCCTAGGCGCTCGCCTTTTAGGCCTTCTGTAATTTCCCTAAATTGTTTTACGATCGCTTGATTGTAGGCCATCATGGAGCCGCTGACGTCTAGGCAGAGTACGATGTCGCGACTATGTAGAGTGGGATTTTCTAGAGACGTAGCATATGGGCGGGCGGACAAGAAAACTCCGGATATGAAGGCGACCGCGAAGACCATGACGATAGCTGCAAGTAAAACGCGATAAACTGTCATTAGCCGCTTATATGCGGGTAGGGTTTTTACTCTGAGGGTGTTCGCTAGTGGTTTTCCTTTGAGTTTGTTTTTTTCAAATGCTTTTTTGTGGGCACGATACCGTAGGATTATAAAGATCGGCAGACTGATAGCGATAACTAGAAAGATCCACCAGAGCTTCATTGCCACTCTCCGATTAGCTTACGGGCGAGATCGGCGGCAGAATTGACGCTTCCCTGTTCCAGCCCGTCAAATTCTGGAGGGTAATAAAGCTCAATCAGTTGGGTGAGGTTTTCGCGTTTGGCTTTGCGTAGATCGGATAGAGTAAGGATGTGGGCCCTGAATCCGCTGGCTTCGAACACGAAGAACCGAGCTAACAAACTGAGTCTTTGATGTACCGTGGAGTTTTTGATGGAATGATTGTTGAAGGCGGTCATTAATTCGTCAATTAGCCTGAGGTACTTTGTTCGGAGCGCCGCAAGGTCTATTTGGCGAGGTCCGAGCAAAGGCAAAGTCGCGATGGTCTTTATCGGTTTATGACGAGTGCGCCATAGGATGAGGGCGATGGTTGCAATAAATAGAGCGATAACGCTCAGGCCTAGTATCAGCCAGATCGGATCATAGTCCATCAATGGCGTGAGATTATCGGCGCCTTGCACGCTTTTGCCTTTCTAGCAATTTGAGTACATTGTTGATCACGTCCGCTTCACGATCGATGAACGTGCAGCTGATCCCTTGTTTTAAAAAACGATGGGTAATATTTTCTTCGGTAGTCTTGGTGCTTTGGAGTTCGGTTTTGCGGAATTTGCCGCTCATGCGAATGAAGCTGGGCACGGAAGAGTGATCATTGATGTCATAAATGTCATCGTTTTTAAGTCCCGAATCGGTGACGGCTGCATCGCCAATAATAATGTAGGTTTGCTCGTGTCGCACTCTGAGCCGTCGCAGTAGAGCTTCGTCAATAGACTGAGCGCTGGTGGGATCAGTAATAATTATGAGCAGCATGCGTTCGCGATAGCTGCGCAAGACGTAGTCTAGCACTGTGGTGATGGAGCTGGGTGGGGCATTCTGGCTAATTGCATCGTGATAGGTGTTTAGCAGACTCTCTATGTGATTTGTGTTTTCTTTGAGAGGAAAACGCTTGACGCGCGTGGCATCACCGGCAACCAGTCCGAGAAGATCGCCATGGTTTTGTACAATGTATGCTATGACTCCGGCCGCAAAGAGCGCGACGTTACGCTTGGTCTCTTTGCCAGAGGCAAAGGCAGACATGGAACGACCGATATCGGCCACCAACATAACGTTGTGTTTGCGTACGGCGATATAGCGTCGAATTAGGGTAGAACCGCTGCGGGCGGTGGCTTTCCAGTCAATGTCGCGGCAATCATCGCCGTAGACATAATTGCGTAGATCATCGAAATCGATACTGCGGCCCTTGAAGACTGAGCCGTACTCTCCGTCCAGAATGGTCCGGCTACGTCGTTTGGCGTAGAGCGACATTTTTTTCTGGGCTTTGACAAGATAGCTAGGCATGATGATTACGGTGTTTGGATTACTCCAAAAATTGCGTCAATAATGGCTTCGCTGTGTACGTCGTCGGCGATGGCTTCGAAGTTGAGGATAATGCGGTGTCGAAGAGCGCTGTGACGTAGTTGCTTGACATCGTCGGGGGTGACATAATCGCGGCCGCTAAGCAGTGCTAGCGCTCCCCCTACTTGCATCAAAGCTATGGCCCCACGTGGGCTGGCGCCGTATTCCACATATTTGGCTAGGTCGGCCGGAATGAATTTTCCTGGAGTACGCGTAGCCTGGATGAGGTTGACGATATATTGTTTAAGGGCAGGATCTACGAAAACCTGACGGACGATATGTTGGAGAAACTTGACGTCATCAATATGGACGCGCATGGACTCTGGGATGTCTTTTACGGTGGCGCCCGATTCGACGTAGTTCAAGATGTTGATTTCTTCGTCGGCGGTAGGATAGGTGATAATTTCCTTAAGCAAGAAACGGTCAAGCTGGGCTTCTGGCAGTTCGTAAGTGCCTTCTTGTTCGATGGGGTTTTGGGTGGCTAGAACCAGAAAGGGGTCGGGCATTTTGTACATCACGCCACCGATACTGACTTGGCGCTCCTGCATGGCTTCAAGCATGGCACTTTGAGTCTTGGCGCTGGAACGATTGATTTCGTCTAGGAGAACAAAGTTGGAATTCACTGGTCCAATTTGAGTGTCGAATTTGCCGGTGTTGTAGTTGAAGATCTGAGTGCCTATGATGTCGCTGGGCAGTAAATCTGGTGTGCATTGGATGCGATGGAAAGTGCCGCTGACGCTTTCGGCCATGGTTTTTGCGGCGGTGGTTTTAGCTAAGCCGGGCACTGACTCTAGCAGAACGTGCCCATTGGTAATTAGAGCAACTATGAGCGCGGTTTTTAGATTGGCCTGACCGACGACTCGGATTTCATAGGCTGCTTGGATCTTGTCAATGATTTCTTTGGCGTGGCGCATGTCGTGTTCGTTGATTTTGGGTGGTGGTGAACTGGGCGGGCTTGGTTGGTTGGGTTGTTGATTTGGTGTGTCTGGTTGCATATCGCTCCTTTTATGCCCAATAAAGGCTAATGTTTTTTGCTATGTCAAATTTTTGCTGATCGGAATATTCGTCCGGTTGCTCAAAGTAATGGTCGTCATCGAAGAAGGAAGATGGGAGGACGTCCATGTAAATGTTGTAGTTGGTTTCCATTTGGAACTTTAGGGAGACCTCGGGAGAGACATTGCCGGCTACCCCGTTGGTGGAAATTGGCTTTAGCGGCTTGAGCAAATCTTTGGCTACGGCTATTTCCATAGTGTCCTTAAGGATGTCGGCGAACAATAAGACGTTGCGACCATTAGAGACGTGGATGTCTATATTGTGATCTACGAAAGGATTTTTGTTGATTCGAGAGGCGGCTTCTCGTCGGTCGGTTAAAACTTGGCTTTGGAATTCCATAAAAACATACTCGTACTCGGCTTGGCTGACGTCTGGGTTGAGAACGAACTGACCCGAGGGCAAGACCGCGCCAAGATTGCGAGTGACGTTGTAGGGATCTTTGACTGGCTCGAAGCAAAGCAGATAGATGTAGGCGTGCAGATGTGCGGCTAACTCTATGCAGGCTAGTAGAGAACTAGGCTTGAGACAGATCATGATGCTGTCATTGTTTTTGAACTGGGAGAGTTTGGGCGCCAACTGGTCACCTAAAACCTGCCGATTCAAGTAGTACATGCCACCTCCTTAATTTTCTGTTGATATTTTATCATGAAACCATAATCATGTTCTAAACTTCTTGCGCTTTTAGATGAATCGCGGTAGATTGTTAGGGAGAACTATATACAGGGGCATTATTTATGCAAGACGAACAAGTAACAAATAATATTTCCGGTTGCGCTGCGGGACCATTTCCGCCGACGCCGACGCCATCAATGCCGGAACCGAACGCTCAGACAGAACAGGAGCCTTCCTTTGTGTCTGCGGCACCAGCTGCTCCGATTGCACCGGTTGTGCCTATGGCTCCAGCAGATTCAGCTCCGATACCTGATAGCCAACCAATAGTTGCGGAGCCGATGGCCGTAGAGCCGATGAACCCAGTAGAGACAACGCCTGAACAGCCGATGGCCGCAGCACCAATTGATCCAGTGGTGCCCCCTTCTCCTCAGCCGATGGCTCCAGTGGAGAATGCCCCGTTGGCGCCGTCGCCGGAAACGACGGGCTCGGGTAAGAAGAAAACTGGTTTGATTGTGGGAATTATTGTCGGGCTGCTGGTGATTGGTGGCGGGGTGGCGGCATTTTTCTTGTTTATTTTGCCACTTTTGGCCGGCGATGTTCTTTCTTGTTCCTCGGACGAGGCAACTATGTTTGGCATAACTACTACTGAGCAATATGTCTTTCGTTTTAATGGGGAGGATAGTTCGTTGGGCACGACGGATTACAAATCCGTTTTGCGCATAGAAAGTGACAGTTTTTATGGCTCGTCTATTGATGACCTTTACGATATCGCAGTGGAGAGCCTAAAGACCCAGGGTACGGATAAGGCATCCGTCAATAAACAGGGTGACAGTATAGTGGCTGAGATTAAAGGCCTTGAGAGAAATGAGCTACGGGAATATACGGGGCTTAATGCGTTTTCGACGGGGTCTGTGACTAAGGATGATGTGAAAAAAACCATGGAAGCCAAAGACTACACTTGCAAATAGTCCTGGGCTTGATGGCGGCTTAGATGGTGATATGGTCGTCCAAAAGTAGTTATCTATAGAGGGTTGAGAGGTTGACGAAAGTGTACTCTTGGGACAGGTTGTCGATGATACATTGGGCAGCGTCTACGGTGGTGCCGTATACGTCGTGCAGGATGACGATGCCGCTGGAGTGAGCTTTTTCGATAACGTGGCTGCAGACATAGTTGGCGTCTTTGTTTTGCCAGTCCCGCGGGTCTATGCTCCAGAGAACAATGCGTTGGCCCAGATCAGCGGCGACACTGTTGACGGTGGCGTTGCGACTACCATATGGTGGACGGAAGAATTTTACGAATTGGTTGGTAATTGATTGGATAGTGTTGTTGGTGGCGGTGAGGTCGGCAAGGATGTTGTCCCTGGAAAGTTTGCGGAGGTCTTTGTGCGCCCAAGAATGGCTGCCGACGTCGTGGCCTTCCTGAGTCATGCGGCTAATCTGTCCAGGGAATGCCCAGAGACGGTTGCCGAGTACGAAAAAGGTGGCCCTGGCATGGGAATATTGAAGAATATCAAGCAAACGATCGGTGTGCTCGCTAGGGCCATCGTCGAAGGTGAGTGCTAGGCATTTTTCGACTGAACAGTTGATATTGACGGGGTCTTTGTGGGCGAAGGGATTAAGGCCGAACATGGGTCCAGAAAATTCAAACTTGATGTGGCCTTCTAGATCGTTAAATTTGATATGCCGTTCGATGCCATCTACGCTGGTGATGAGTTCTTGGTTCGTTAGGTCAACGGCGAAACTGGAGGCAAGAATTTCTGCGGTGATTGGTTGGCCAATGAGGTCGCTAAGAATGACAGAGTTATGAAATATTTGTTGGAGGCTGTAGACGGTGCCGGAATTTTTGTTGAAGGTTTTCGTGCTAGTACTGCGAGTGGTTTTTCCGGCAGCCAGCTGTATGGATCGAGCGGTTACGGAGAAGAATCGGTCGTTTACGGGGGAATATTCGTAGCTGATACTGTGGAAGTCTTTGCTTGGATCGTAAGTAGATGCTGGGGGGAAGCTGATGTTGAGGAGGGCGCCGACAGTTACGGTGATAAAGGCGACAAGGATGGGGATAATGACGTCTAGGGTAGGGGTCGGTGGCTCGGTAAAGCGGCGGGTGATAAGTGGGCGAGAGTTGGGGCTATGCATACTAATTTGATTGTACTATCTGATTTGCCCTCCAGCAAGTTGCCGACTGGACTTGATACTAGAGAGAACCAGATGCGGGATTAGCTTTTTTGATTTTGACCAGGAGGGCGGAGAGCGCGAACAGCGTGAAGGTGGTTTTGCTGGCTAGGCGGTAAAGGCGTTCGAGTAGATATTTTTTGCGACCAATGTGTTTTAGTTTGCCGACTTGGGGCAGCTTTTTGTTTTTGGCGGCCTTGCTGATAAGGGCACGCTTTTGGCGGTGCTTCTGACTGGAACGACAGACGGCTAAGCAGTATGAATAGCCGTAGCGATAGTTGACCCAATTGAGATGGTCCGTTTCGACTTGGTTTTTGGGGTGGAACCAGCTGGTGAGAAATTGCCAGTTTTGTTGCCAATTTTCGTATTTTAGAGATGAGACGCTGACGGTGCTGGTCGACGTGCCGTAGTGGTAAGTGTAAAGCGGCTCGTAGAGGAAGTCTATTTTTTGGGCGTGCTTGAGGTAGTTGAGGACAAAAACGAGATCTTCGCCAAAATCCAACTTGGAGTCGAAGGTGAGACGGTGCTTCTTGATGAGATCGGTGCGAAAAATTTTGTTGACGACTGAAAAGAGATGACCGTCGTTGCCTAGCAGGCGGACGACGTAGGCGGGCAAGTTTTCGGAGGGGCGTCTGTCTGCGACTGGGTTAGTGAAAACTGTGGTGGTGGAATTATCGGAGAGGCGATGATATTTGAAGCCGCAAGTGACCAAGTCACTGTGGGCTTGGCGAATTTTGGCGAGCATCTTTTCGGCAAACTTGGAGTCAATTTCGTCATCGGAATCGCAGAACATGACGTACTGACCGGTGGCTTTTGCAAGCCCAGAATTGCGAGCACTGGCGGCAGAGCCGGAGTTTTTTTGATCGATGAGTACTATTCTTTTGTCTTGTTTTTGGGCATTTTTGAGGAGTTTTGGCGTGTTGTCGGTGGAGCCATCGTTGATGAAAACGATTTGCAGGTTTCTGTAGGATTGATTGAGGATATCGTGGATGAGTTTTTTGGCAGAGTTACCGGTGTTGAAGAAGGGTACGATGATACTGACTAGGGGCGAACTCATGCATTAATTTTAGCATAATGGGGTATAATTATGACATGAAAGCAAAGCGGGGCCAAAAAGTTTTGATCGTATTTGGCGTCATGGTAGTTTTGTTGATTATATCTGTGATCGTCATATTTTTACTGCTGATTTGTGATGGGCAAGAATTCGAATCTGTCCGTGATGACCAGAATGTGATTTGCACGACCTACGGAGGGCACAGAGAGAAGCAGTGTTCGGATGATTATATTGGTCTGACGGAGCAGACGGCGATGGCTTTGGCGCAAGAAAGAGATTTAATACCGCAATCATATGAGGTGGAGACTTCTAATGGCGCGTTTTTGGATATAGGCGGGGCTACGATCTACTTCAAGGTTGAGCGCGGTATAGTGGTGGGGGTTTGTTTTGAAAGTTATCAACCAGCTGATAATCTGTGCACGTTTGATGCGTGGAGATAATGCATGCTACAATTGCCGTACTGTATGAAAAAACTGCCGAATATTTTTTATCGCAAAAACCGGATTTTATTGAAAGAGTTGGTCAAGACTGATTTTAAGCTGCGCTACCAAGGCTCGGTGCTGGGTTATCTTTGGGCGCTGATCAAGCCGTTGATGATGTTTACGGTGCTATATATAGTTTTCGTTAATTTCTTACGCATCGGTGGCGACATTCCTCATTACGCGGTCTATTTACTGGCCGGTGTTATTTTGTGGTCGTTTTTTGTAGAATCGACGAACCAGGGCATTCAGGCCATAATTGTGCGAAGCGATTTGATCCGTAAAATTAGCTTTCCGAAATATATCATAGTTACTTCGGCCACTATCACTGCGCTGATCAACCTGTGCATTAACTTGTGTGTCTTGGTGGTGTTTGCGCTTATCAATGGAGTGGCGCTCAGCATAAGTTGGCTGTTGGTGCCAATTCTTGTGGTAGAACTGTATGCTCTATCTCTTGGTATTGCTTTTCTGCTGGGGGCGATAAATGTGCGGTATCGCGACATTAGCAGTATATGGGAAGTAATAATTCAAGCGGCCTTTTATGCTACGCCAATTATCTATCCATTGACCATGATTTCTGTTCACTCGGAGATAGCGGCTAAGGCCTTACTGCTGAATCCGGTGGCGCAAATTGTTCAAGATATAAGATATGCGCTCGTTACGAAGGAGACGATCACGATTTGGAGTTTTGTAGATACTCCGCTATTGCAATTCGTGCCCATAATTATTGTCTTGATAGTCATGATATTGGCGGCGTTGTTTTTTCGTAAGCGTTCGAAACGCTTTGCCGAGGAGGTTTGATGGGAGACGCAATTATTGTTAGAAATTTGCACAAATCTTTCAGATTGCCTACGGAGCAAACTTTCGGTTTGAAGCAAGTGATTTTCAACAGATTGAAGGGCATAAAAGGATACACTGATCAGAAAGTCCTAAATGGTGTTAGTTTTAGTGTCAAAAAGGGAGAGTTTGTGGGCATTATAGGGCGTAATGGTTCTGGGAAATCAACGCTTTTGAAAATCATTTCGGATATTTATGTCCCGAATGGAGGTACGATAGAAATTAACGGTACATTGGTGCCGTTCATAGAGCTTGGGGTGGGATTTAACCCTGAATTGACTGGTCGAGAAAATATTTATATGAATGGCGCCCTGTTGGGTTTTTCGAATCGCGAAATGGACGCTATGTACGACGACATCGTAGACTTTGCTGAATTGCGCTCCTTTATGGATCAGAAGCTGAAGAATTATAGCTCTGGCATGCAGGTGCGGTTGGCTTTTTCGATTGCAGTACGAGCGCGTGGCGACATATTGGTATTGGATGAGGTGCTGGCGGTGGGTGATGCGGCTTTTCAGGAGAAATGCAAGCAATATTTTAAATCTCTTATGGGTAAACAAACTGTGATATTGGTGACGCATAGTATGGAAATGGTGAAAAAGTTTTGTTCGCGGGCGATTTTGATAGAGAAGGGGAAGATTTTGGAGCAAGGTGCGCCAAAAGACGTAGCGAAAAAGTATTTGAAGCTACTCGGCTTGTAGGATTTTTTGCCAATCGGCGAGAATGGCGGCTTTGCTGAGTGCTTGGATGGTTTTGGTGATGTGGTTTTGGTATTTTTGGAGTTTGGGGCGGTTTTTTATCAGATCGATGATGGCGCGCGCCATGGCGTCTTGGTCGCGATGTTTGATGAGCAGGCCAAGGTCGGAGGTGATTTGTGCTCTAGCGCCGGAGGCGGAGTCGAAGGCGATGCAGGGAAGGCCGTAGCTCATGGCTTCGGCGAGAACCAGCCCAAAAGCCTCGGTGTGCGAGGTGAGGATGAAAAGCGAGCTGTTGTAGAAATAGGGCGCGATATTTTCGTGGCGAATAAAGCCTGGCATGATGATGGTTTGCTCAAGGCCTAGTTGTTTAATTTTAGCTTGGATGGCAGGTTCCTCTGGGCCATCGCCAAGCAAGAATAGTTTGGTTTGGGGTAGCGCGGCGTGGACTTTGTTCATTACTTCGATGAGATCGGTGAAGCCTTTTTCGGGGGAGAAGCGACCGGCGGATATGAGATTGGGCTGGGCGAAGGTGGTTTTTTGGGTCGGGATTTGGTCTAGGGGGAAAGGAAGGAAGATGCATTTGGTGCTGCCGGTTTTGTCGCGATAAAAATCGCGGAGTTCTTGGGTGCCGACGACTAAATAATCAAAACCTTTGATGGAGGAGAGGAGGGATTTGATGTATTTGGGTTGGTTTTGATGAAAGTTGTGGTCGGTAGCGATTTTGAGAATCTTGGGATTTTGGCAATATTTTTGGGCGGCGTGAGAATACTCAGCACGTTCGGTGATGATGATGTCGGTGTCGAGATTTTGCAGGGCGTTTTTGAGAGCGTGACGGCGCTCGGCGTTGAGTTTTTGGCGACGTTTTAGTTCGCGGGCGATGGCGACGGGGTTTTTGGTTTTGGCGAGCTGTTTGAGCGATATCATAGCGGGTAGTTTCGGGGAAAGATACTTGATGGTGACGTTTTTGGGGTAGGTGAAGGCCTCGTCGCTAGGCTGGCCGTAGTTGGCGATAATGGTGATTGTGTAATTTTGCGACAGCATACTGGCGAGAGTGGCGACGAAACGTTCGATGCCACCAAAGCCAGTGTGCATGGTGAGGATGGTGATTTTTTGTCTCATGAGATTAATCATATTTTAGCAGAAATGCTAAAGGGGCGAGTTAAACTCGCCCCTTCTTTCTGTCTTGGGATCCCTACTTGGCTGAGCGTGCTCAGTTCTCCTCTAACGTCATGCATCATGTTTCTGCCTCCGCGAATCTGCTGGCGAATTTAGCGCTAGCATATTCGGAGATTAATGAGCGTATTGCTTCATGCCGATCTGCTTGACTATCGAAGACTTCCTTTACGGAAGGATCATAATAGAGTTTCCCGGAGCCATCCCCAGTGATCATGTCCTCTGGTGCCAATATTGTACTTTCATACAATAAATGCATCATCCCATGAAGAGCTTGTTCATTGCCAGGATCGAGTAATTCCATGCGGTTTTCGCCGCAAATTTCACAGAATTTCTGTCTAAAATCTTCCGACCATATTATGGTAGGACTGCGAGTTGCCATGAGTATCATTCCTTCCAATCTCGTAATATGCGGTGTGATTATTTCTTATTGTGACGTACTTTTGATTTTTTTGCAATAGTAATGTGCCCTTAAATGCTAAAGGGGCGGATGATTCCGCCCCTTTATTTTGATGCCATTCAAATCCCCCGGCTATGCCGGGGGTGATTGCTTTAGCGTCATTCCTGAATTCTTAAACCTCCTAATGTTAGACTATGTTTGCGGTCTGTCACTGCAACAATAGATCAAAGCAAGAGGAGGTTTAACAAATGGCGAGAGAACTCACCAACACCCAAAGTTTAGCCCATACAACTTGGAACTGCAAATACCACATAGTCTTTGCTCCTAAGTTTCGTAGGGAGATAATTTACGGTCAACTAAGAATTGAGATTGGTAAGATATTGCGCGAACTGTGCAATTGGAAAGGAGTGGGAATCATCGAAGCAGAGCTCTGCCCCAACCATGTGCACATGTACCTAGCAATACCACCAAAAATGAGCGTAAGTGGAGTGGTAGGATTTCTGAAGGGCAAGAGTAGCCTACTCATTCATGAACGCCATGCAGAACTGAAGTATAAATATGGCACCAGGAGCTTCTGGTGCAGAGGATACTATGTAGATAGCGTAGGAAAGAATAGTGAAAAGATAGCAAGTTACGTTAGAAACCAACTGAGTGAAGACAAAATATCCGATCAGCTATCTTTCAAAGAGTACAAAGACCCGTTTACGGGTAGCAAGTAACAACTCGCAAGTGACAGATCAAACCAGCACCTTGAGGTGCATGCTATTAAGACAGGGCTTTGCCCGCATCTGAAAATCCCCCAGCTATGCTGGGGGATTGGTTAT
>Ga0123353_10004199_pt1 | contig 18486 bp, 9 predicted proteins | sample TergutLab28metaG_3_FD_92763 | JGI IMG/M metagenome (GOLD analysis project Ga0123353, IMG submission 92763) | Labiotermes labralis P3 segment gut microbial communities from Petit-Saut dam, French Guiana - Lab288 P3 | ecosystem: Host-associated > Arthropoda: Insects > Digestive system > Gut ... | reverse complement strand
GTACTCGTCCATGGCGGCGGACCCGAAATAACAGAAATGCTCGACAAGCTCGGCATGAAATCGCATTTCGTCAACGGGCTTCGATATACAGACAAAGAAACTATGGATGTTGTCCAAAGTGTACTGTGCGGAAAGGTCAACAAAGACCTTGTTTCAACAATTGCCCGCAAAGGCGGCAGTGCCGTCGGATTGTGCGGACTTGACGGAAAATTGCTGGAAGCAAACAAAATGGACAAAGGTGACGGCGAGGACTACGGCTACGTCGGCGATATTATTAACGTTAATCCCGAAGTCGTACTGCAAGCAATAGATGACGGACACATCCCGGTAATTGCCACAGTCGCCTACGGAACAGATAACGAAACCGCATACAATGTAAACGCGGACACAGCAGCAGCAAAACTCGCCATAGCCCTCGGGGCGGAAAAGCTTATACTGCTGACTAATACCAGAGGTGTCCTGCGGGAAAAAGACAAAGAAGAAACGCTGATAAAACAAATAGAAAAACATGAAATCGAAGAACTGATGGCACAAGGCATAATAGAAGGAGGAATGATCCCGAAAATAGAATGCTGCGCAGACGCCATAAACGGTGGAGTCCGCCGCGCACACATCCTCGACGGCAGAACACCCCACTCAATATTGGTTGAGATGCTGACCGATGAGGGTGCCGGAACGATGATATGTTAGGATTTAGGGGTTAGTATTACAAGCTTGATTTTGCCAACTTTAGAGACGGATTGGAATCACGGTACATGGTGCAGTCAACAACTTTTAAATCGGAACCATTATCAAATCCGATAATGTCGCGTACTTTTTCGACAAAAATGTGCATAATATCTGCTTGTGCAGCAAAGAGCGAACAAAAACAGAGAATATAACTTAAAATAAATAAAATATTCAAAAACGATTGGATAATGTAATCGATTTGTAGTAGAATCAAAACGTTGGACTTAGTGAGAAAAAGCAGAACACCGCACGTAGATGTCCTGCTTTTTTGCAGCACTGCTCGAAATGCTACAAAATAAAAAAACTTAGATGGAGAAGCAAATGAATAGTGACCAAATAAAACAACTGGATAGCGAAAATGTAATGCAGACCTATGCGCGATTTGATGTCGTTATCGATCATGGCGAAGGCGCTACTCTATATAGTCCGGAGGGGGAAGAGTACATCGATTTTTCAAGTGGCATAGGTGTTAATTCCATTGGTTACGGGAATAAGAAATGGGCGGATGCGATATATGCGCAAGCGTTAAAACTACAACATATTTCAAACCTGTATTATAGTGAGCCGTATGCAAAGCTCGCGGAAATTCTTACAAGACGCACGGGAATGAAAAATGTGTTTTTCGCAAACGCGGGAGCGGATGCTAACGAAGGGATGATAAAGCTTGCAAGAAAATACTCTTTCGATAAATATGGCAAGGACAAAGGCAGAAGCACGATTATCAGCCTCAAGCAAAGCTTTCACGGCAGAACTATAACAACACTTGCCGCGACGGGACAGGACGTATTTCACAACTATTTCTTCCCGTTTACCGAAGGGTTTAAGCATGTGCCTGCAAACGACATTGAAGCATTAAAGCATGAAATAACCGATGATGTTTGTGCCGTAATAATTGAATTTATACAAGGCGAAGGCGGAGTTTTACCACTGGATGAAAAATATGTAAAAGAAGTTTCTCACCTTTGCTCAAAACATGATATACTATTGCTTGCTGACGAAGTGCAAACAGGCGTCGGGCGAACAGGAACACTATTTGCGTTTGAGCAATACGGCATCGTTCCCGATGTACTGAGCTTTGCAAAAGGTATAGCGGGGGGACTGCCGCTCGGCGGATTTATGGCAACCGAAAAATGCGGAGCCGTGCTTGTCGCCGGTACACACGCAACAACCTTCGGCGGAAACCCGGTCTCGGCAGCAGGAGCAATCGAAGTGCTCGGACAACTGGACGAAAAGGCATTATCGGAAGTCTCAAACAAAGGCGAGTATATTGAAAGAGAAGTTAAGAGATGGAACATACCGAACGTCACCGATGTCCGGGGCAAAGGTCTGATGATAGGCATTTCACTGACTGATATCGCCCCAAAAGAAATCGCGCAAAAATGTGCGGCAAACGGGCTTCTCATACTGACCGCAGGGACTGATGCGCTTAGAATGCTACCGCCGCTTTTTATTTCTTATAAGGAGATTGACAAAGGACTGGAAATATTAAAAGAAATACTGAATGGGAGAAAAGTTTAAAAGCTAGTTTCAAACAATGTTAAGGCTCCTTATGGAGCAGATTGGAGAATGAATGAAAAAGGATCTATTGAAGCTGCTCGACTTGTCACCGGAGGATATAACGCTGATTCTCGACACGTCAGACAAGTTAAAAGCCGAACGGAAAGCTGGAAAAAAACACGACTTCCCTGCCGGAAAATCTCTTGCGATGATTTTTGCAAAAAATTCCACTCGCACGCGTGTATCATTTGAAGTCGGGATGACACATTTTGACGGACACGCACTCTTCATGTCAACCGCTGACAGCCAAATGAAACGAGGCGAATCCATCAGCGATACAGCCAGAACCCTCAGCCGTTATGTTGACGGGATAATGATACGCACATATGAACAAGAAGAAGTGGAAGAACTTGCTAAGCATGCCACGATACCGGTTATAAACGGATTGACGGACTTTGCGCACCCCTGCCAGATACTTGCGGATTTGATGACAATACGTGAGCATAAAGGAAAACTCAAAGGACTAAAGGCTTGTTGGATAGGCGACGGAAACAATGTCGCAAATTCCTTGATTGTCGGATGCCTAAAAACAGGCATGGATATCTCTGTGGCTTGTCCGGATGGATACGCGCCGGACAAAAAAGTGCTGGACTTCGCGGCAACCGTCACAGACTGCAAATTTGAAATGACAAACGACCCCAAAATCGCAGCAAAAAACGCAGATGTTGTTTTCACAGACGTATGGGCTTCGATGGGTCAGGAAGGCGAAGCAAAGGAACGCGAAAAAGCATTTGCGGGATATCAGGTTAACGATGAACTAATGGCTCTGACAAATCCCGGCTGTATGATACAGCACTGCCTCCCCGCTCACAAAGGCGAAGAGATCTCCGAAAAAGTCTTTGAAGAATATGCACAGGAAATTTTCGACGAAGCCGAAAACCGCCTGCACGTGCAGAAGGGTATAATATATTTGCTAATGAAAAAGTAAGAAGTTTATTTATAAGGGGGAAAGTCAATGAAGCTTTTAATCGTATCGGGGACGCCAAAAACAGAGGGGCTCACTTATTCTTTTGAAGTAAAAGCCAAAGAAGTCGCAGATGAACTGGGAATCGAGTCGGAAGTGATTAATCTTTCAAAAATGAACCTTTCAAAGTGCAAGATGTGCGATGAGGGGTGGGGTATATGCTTCTTTGAACATTATTGCATCTTCGGCGAAAAGGACGGTTTCAGCGAGCTGCAAAAAAAGGTGCACGATGCTGATGCGTTTGTGTATATAACGCCTGTGTACTGGGGCGAAATGAGCGAGGAACTGAGGCTCTTCATGGACAAGCTCAGGCGTTGCGAGGCTACTAAACAATGGGATAGCAGAGAAGAAGAGGTATCATATCACAAAGGAAAGCCAAGCATACTGGTTGCGGCTGCAGGCGGCGGCGGCGGCGGATGCCCGTCCGCATTTCTGCATTTGGAACGTGTGATCGGAGCGATGGGGGGTGACAACTGGCCTAAAGAACATGCGGGATTGTTTGATTTCATAGCCGTTAACCGCTGGAATAAAGTATATAAACTGGTAGCCCTTAAAGAAGCTATAAAAACCATGCTAGACTTCTACACAAGACCAAAGCTTGCTAAAGTCGTGCCGCAACCGGATTATATGCTGGCTCTAACCTTTGACAATGGCGAAGAGGGTGTTTATGATTTTAAGCCTTATCTTGAAACAAAGCGTTATAAAAAGCTTAAAGATATAGATTTGTTTAATAAAGCACAAGTCTCAGGTACCAAAGTCGAGTGGTGGCCGCTGATGGATATTGATATAATTGATTTATGCTATGATGGGTAAGGGAGGATATCGTATGGTGCCGGTACGTAAGCTTGTAAAAATAGCCGATTTGTCAAGAGATTGGTGGAATGCGATGTACTCCAGATGCTGCGACATTATCGCAAGACCGGAAATTTACTCCAACTCCTGCAGCGGGAAAATTCTCGCCTCAATGTTCTACGAGCCGAGCACACGAACAAACTTTTCCTTTCAAGCGGCTGCACAAAGACTTGGCGCGGGTGTTTTCGGTTTTTCCGACCCTGTCGGCACATCGGCATCAAAGGGAGAAACTCTTGCGGATACAATAAGAATGACAGCAGCTTATTCTTCTACAATTGTAATAAGGAGCCCACAGGAAGGCTCGGCAACAGCATCTGCGCTTTATTCCGAGGTTCCCGTTATAAACGCGGGCGACGGGGGGCATTCACATCCTACACAAACCCTTACGGATCTGACGACAATCGCACAGAAACGCGGCGATATAGGTAATATCCGTATCGGCTTATGCGGAGACCTAAAGCATGGACGCACGGTTCACTCGCTTGTCGAAGCAATGGAAATGTTCCCGAATATAAGTTTTTACCTGATATCACCGCAAGAACTTAAATTCCCCGACTATGTGCTTGAACGGATGAAAAAACAAGGTCAGACCTTCGAAGAAACCGAAATTCTTGCCGATGTTATCCCGGAGCTTGATGTATTGTACATGACTCGCATACAGCGCGAACGCTTCCGTGATGCCGGAGAATACAGAAGATTAAAGGATGTCTATGTGCTGACAAAAAAAATGCTCGAAAGCGCAAAAACAGACATGCAAATTATGCACCCGCTGCCGAGAGTTGACGAAATATCAACCGATGTTGACACAGACCCGCGTGCCGTCTACTTTGAGCAGGCGCGCTATGGTATGCTGATACGGATGGCACTGCTGCTTGACTTTATGCACCTTCCGAGAATTGCTCCGGCAGCCGTCTATGATGACCCGAATGCCGCACCGGGAGAATGTACCAACCCCGCATGCATTACACAATCAGACACATATCTTCCTAAGCTTGTCTCACGAAGCGGCTCCGACAGATGCGGCTATTGTGACAAAAAAACAACTACGATGTTGTTGTAACCTATGTTAGACGTACCTTCTTCAAACTTACACGCATTAAGTGGGTGTTGTAACATGTCAATAAGTGGAGAGCATCTCTCCCGCTTCGGTTGAAATTCTATTAAATGACTTTGCATGGCAAAGAAATATTGAAATCTTTTTATAAAAGAGAATCTGCATGGATTATACTCCATTTGCCGAAATTGAAATAGACTCAACAAATAACCGCAACGCTGACGGTAATGAGGCCTTGCGGTTTTTTTCGTCTGTCGCACCGCCTCAACCTATCAAGCCGAGGATAATTGATCCTGTTCGCGAGAAATTTTATGAAATGCGCAAGCTCGCCTCTGCGCGCCCTTTTGTTCGAAGCAGCTCCGAGCTGTTTTACAGGCAAGCAAGGTTTATGGAGGATTTTCGGGACGATTATGAAGGTAACGCCAAGTTCAATATGTACTACCCCTGCTATCAGAACATGGGCTATGAGTACCTTCGCACCTATTTTTCATGGCGTACAAAAGTAAGAGGCGGGGATATACAGCCTACATCTCTATCATATATTTATCTTTATATTTACGAGTTGTTATCAGGCATCGGAACAAGTGATCCCGACGACGGGCTTAATAAACTGCTTGCGTTATGGAACGATGTGCCTTTTATAAAACCGGATGTTGAAAAATACCTGCCGAAATGGTTAAAGGATTATCACATCTTTTATGAGCTTCCGCATAGCTTTTCGGCTTTTGTTGAGAAGTACAATATGCACAGTTATTACTCGTTATCACTTCTCTTTGATGAGCGTGCGGAAAGTAAGCTTGAGATATGGAACAGCATCTCGGGGTACGATGTTACAAATTCAAAATTTTTTAAGGACGGCAATGAGCAATTGATAAGCGAGTGTTTTGAAGCAGTTTTGATTGCAGTTGAGGATTTCTGTACAAAGCGTAACACACGATTTGAAGATTTGCTCATTTACAGTGTCAGCAGACGCATCCCGTGGCAACCATTCAAACAAGCATTGTTTGGAAGCAATGCGTCGCTGACGGATCGGGAAATAAAAATAAATGAGTTTGAGCGGTACCATTGCAAAAACGGGCAATGGACGGCAAATCTGCCTGTTTATTATTCAAGCCAAAAGGATTTTGTCGGTTATATAATCAAAAAAACCGAAGCATGTCTGCGAAATGTTACAGGTTATAAGTATAAATTAATAGCCGAAATGAGGTCGGGTAGCAAACCTTTTCGGGAGCTGCAGCGCCCGGCAGCAAAACGCGTGGAGCTGGACAAGGTAATAGAAAAAGCAGTCGCGGATTTCCACAAAGAGCTAAACCGCACAGTAGTAAAGGTAGATCACACAAACCTCGCCCGCATCCGGGAAGAGGCTCTGGAAACACAGGGGCAGCTTATAGTTTTGGAGGAAGATCTTGGGGTAAATGCAGAATGCAGAATGCAGAATGCAGAAATAGGGATAGGGATAGAGCGTTCCGCGACAGGACAAGGGGACGGTTCATCTGTCCTGTCAACCCTCTCACCACCCTCGCTGACGCTAAGCTTCGCCGATGGCTGGAAAGCGTTAAAAATCGCGCTCACAGAAATAGAGCGTCAAGCGCTCTCACTTGCCCTGCAGGAAGGTGCAGATATAAAAGCCTTCGCTGATAACAACGGCATAATGCTCGAAGTCCTCGCGGACAGTATAAACGAAAAAGCTGCCGACTGTATAGGTGACAGCCTTCTGGAAGTAGATGAAGACATTGTACTTTATGATGAGTACAGGGAGAATGTACAAGGGCTGGTAGGGTGAAACTTATTTTTGCAATATAACGCTTGACCATTGTGTAATGAGTGTGTATAATTAGTTGTGTAGCAGGAGGGAGCTTATGAAGCGAAGAGACTTAATAAAACTGCTCGAACAAAATGGATGATGGCATAAGCGAGATGGTGGCAAACATGATATATACACAAACGGAAAAGAATGTGAACCAATATCACGACAGAAAGAAATTAAAGAACATATAGCACAAATAATAATAAAACAACGAGGGTTAAAATGAGATCTCTGTAACTTGGCGATAGACGATGGAGGTGCAAAATGAAAACTGCATATCCGGTTATTTTTACAAAGTTAACCGATGGATACGCCGCTCACGCGCCGGATTTTCCTCTTGATACTCAAGGGGATGACTTAGCAGAAGCTATCGAAATGGCGCGTGATGCCATTGGAATCATCGGCATTGATATGGAAGATGACGATAAACCGCTCCCATATCCTTCTGACCCCGAAAGCGTGTTTTGCAACTCAGATGAGTTTATCTCAATGGTTGATATAGACTTTTCAGAGTACCGCAGGGTAAATGAGCGAAAAACCGTGCGGCGAAACGTATCTCTTCCATCATGGCTGAACTCGGAAGCTGAAAAGGCAGGCATTAACGTTTCCGCCGTTTTACAGACAGCATTAAAGCAAGAACTGCAGGTAGAAGAACCTCGTACACGGTATACTACAATCACATCTCACAAGGAGTAACATTACACATGACCAATCGTGTTCCGCCGAGAATCGCGAGTATACTTATTAATGCCCTCAAAGGGGGTGTAGTGCCGAGAGTTGGGCTTGAATATATCACAGTTGGGCGGACGCAAGAGATTGCGGCTATTTTGCATGATATCGATATGATTGCTGACGGCGGGGCATCATTTCGTTTTATTGTAGGCAAATACGGCAGCGGCAAGAGCTTCCTGCTTCAAACAATCCGCAACTACGCAACAGCCAAGGGTTTTGCGGTTGTTGATGCCGACCTGTCGCCCGAGCGGCGTTTTGCGGGTACAAAAGGACAGGGGCTTGCCACATACAAGGAACTGCTGCAAAACCTTTCAACAAAATCCAAGCCTGACGGGGGTGCGCTCCCTCTGATACTGGAAAAATGGATATCGGGTATACAAGCGTCAGTCAAAACTCAAACCAGCCTTGACGATAACAGCGAAGACTTTGACAATCAGGTAGAAAAGCAAATCTATGCTGCAGCATCATCCCTTGAAGGCATGGTCAACGGCTTTGAGTTTGCAAAAGCTATCGCCGCATACTGGCAGGCATACAAGCAGGACGATACTGTAACGAAAAGCAATGTCCTCAGGTGGTTTCGCGGGGAGTACGTCACCCGTAGAGATGCAAAGGCAGATTTAGGAATCAACTTCATAGTGACTGATGATAATTGGTACGATTTTCTCAAAATCATGGCAGTGTTTCTTGTCAGCGCAGGCTACAACGGTCTGCTGGTGCTCATAGACGAGTTGGTCAATATCTTCAAAATTCCAAACTCCATAACAAGGCAAAACAACTACGAAAAAATCCTCACACTTTACAACGATGTGCTCCAGGGCAAAGCAAAGCATATCGGTTTCCTTATGGGCGGTACGCCGCAATGTATAGAAGACAGATATAAGGGTATTTACAGCTACGAAGCACTAAGGTCAAGACTAGCGGAAGGTCACTTTGCAACAGATGACTTAAAAGACCTGTCCGCTCCGATAATAAAGCTTCAAATGCTGACTCAGGAAGAAATGTATGTGCTTGTAGAAAAACTTCGCGACGTTCATGCCCAGCTATACAATTACACACCTACGCTAAAACATGAGGATTTGCTGTACTTTTTAACCGTAGAATATAACAGGGTAGGTGCCCAAACCCATATAACTCCGAGAGAAATAATAAGGGATTTCATAGAATTGATAGGTATAATCCACCAAAACCCCGGCACAAGCGTAGATGGCATCTTGGGAAGCAACAGCTTCGAAATGGCAAAAGGTGGTTTGTCAGATGAGGATATCCACGCAGATTTCGTGGAATTTGAGATATGAAGAATATGCAGCGGCACGGATTTCATTAAATATATTAAATAAAATCCGCACCGGGTAAGTGCTCAAAGAGGGAGGGGGGGTCAAATGGACATCTTTAACCGGCTTGCACCATTTATTCAAGACTACATATACCAAGAGAAGTGGGATGAGCTACGGGGTATTCAAATAGCCGCAAGTGAAATTATTTTTGACAGCGATGATAACCTTTTGCTGTCATCGGGGACTGCTTCCGGTAAAACAGAGGCGGCGTTTTTGCCTGTCTTGACGGAGCTTTACAACAACCCTTCAAAGTCTGTCGGTATCATTTATATCTCACCTCTTAAAGCCCTTATCAATGACCAGTTTAAACGTCTTGAGCAACTGCTTATTGACTCTAACATTCCTGTTGTCAAGTGGCATGGTGACGCCTCGCAGGCAAGAAAAGAAGACCTGACCAAAAATCCTGAAGGGCTGCTTCAGATAACACCGGAATCGCTTGAAAGCCTTATAACTAACAAGCGGGGCGCATGTCTGAAAATGTTCTCCGACCTGCGCTTTATTATCATAGACGAAGTACACCATTTCATGCGTGACGCAAGAGGCATACAGCTTCTTTGCGTGCTTGAACGACTGCAAAAGCTGACAGGGATAATTCCGAGACGTATCGGGCTGTCTGCAACACTTGGTAATCTGGAAACCGCAGCATCGTGGCTGAATACCGGTACATGCCGCAACTGCGCAGCGCCCGTAACAGACGAAGGAAAAAAAAGGGTACGCCTACATGTTGAACGCTTTGTAAACTATGCGGACAAACGAGATTTGGAAGAACGTGACGGCAGCGGTAATGTCATAAGCGTCAGCGAAAGCGGAGATGTCGGCAGCAGAGAGCACTATGAGTACCTGTTTAAAGCAACACTTGACAAAAAGACAATAATCTTCACAAACAGCCGTGAAGAAACAGAGTTTATTCTGGCAAACCTGCGTGAGATTGCGCTTAAAAACAAAGCACCCGATGTTTACAGAGTCCACCATGGAAATGTTTCCGCGCTGCTCAGAGAAACGACCGAGGACGAAATGAAAGCAGATGATGAAAAAATCGTCACGGGTGCTACTGTAACGTTGGAGTTGGGTATAGATATCGGCTCTCTCGATCAGGCGGTACAGGTCGGAGCGCCTCTTAATGTTTCAAGCTTTGCGCAAAGGCTCGGACGCTGCGGACGGCGCGGGCAAATCCCGCAGCTTCTTTTCACCATTGTAGAAAGTATTCAGATAAACTCATCAGATATTCTGGGTCCGATAAACTGGGAGCTTCTGCGCACAATAGCCATTATCGAAATTTACACCAAAGAGCACTGGATAGAGCCGATATACCCGCACTATCATGCTTACAATCTGCTATACCATCAGACCATGAGCCACCTGAAAGGTAACGGGGAAATGTCCCCTGCGGCACTTGCGCAAGCGATTTTGACTTTAGGATGTTTCAGTCAAATCTCTAAAGATGATTACCGTATGCTTCTGGAGCATCTGGTAAACATTGACCACCTTGAACGTACTGAGCGGGGCGGTTTGATAATTGGCAGAGAGGGCGAAAAAATAATAAACAGTCACAAGTTCCTCACTGTATTTATCACTCCTGAGTATCTGCTTGTCAAGGATGAAAACCGCACGATTGGTACTGTGGACAAAGTTTATCCGGTCGGAGTACGGTTTGCGCTCGCCGGGCAAGCTTGGGAAACCGTGGATGTAAACGAAAAAAGTAAAGTGATTTTTGTAAAACATGTACCGGGCATTTCACTTGTTGATTGGGATATTGATTTTGATGTGGAGCTGCACACGGTTTTGGTGCAAAAAATCAAGGATGTACTAAGAGCAGATGACGCCTATCCGTATTTAAGCGAAAGATGCTCGCCGCGCCTTGAAGAGATACGATATATTGCAAGAAACAGCGGAATCCTCGAAAACCTCGTAACACAACTGTCAAACAAAAAATATGCCATCTTCCCCTGGGTAGGGACAAGACAGCTCTTAACGCTGCACTACACCCTTTTGGACAGAGGTATAAAAAGCAGGCTCCCCTGGATGACTTGCGTATTTCTGGAAGTAGTTTACACAGGCACGGCAGAGTCGCTCGAAGAGCTGATTTATGATATTTTACATTCTGACGTCAACCTCTACGACCTTCCGCTCCCGGATAAAGCACAAGTAAGAGGAAAATACAATGAATTCATCCCCGATGAACTCCTGAAAAAACAGTTTGTTGAGGATTATCTGGACTTTGAAGGTTTAAAAAAAGCATTGTTATGATGTTGTCAGGGGGTATTCGGAAAACTTTTAATGGTTTCAGTCCGCACACTAGTTTTGCCGATTGTTCAAGTTTCCACGATTGTACCAGTGCGTTGGCTGGAAGCATAAAAAGTTTTCCGAATACCCCCTGACGACGTCTAAATCCCAAAAAACCGCTTCCCGTTCTCCATCGTCAACGCTGCAATCTCTTGGACATCCGGCCCTCGTATCTCCGCTACCTTTTCCGCAATATACGGCAGGTACAGCGAGCTGTTTCGCTTTCCTCGTTTGGGGTCTGGGGCGAGATACGGGCAGTCTGTTTCCAGCATTATTTTATCCAAAGGCATTTTTTCTATGCCTTCCAAGGCGCGGCGGGCGTTTTTAAAGGTTATAACTCCTGTGAATGACAAGTACCAGCCTAAATCAAGCACAATCTTTGCAGTTTCCCAACTGCCCGAAAAGCAGTGTAACACACCAACCAGGTCGCTATACTCACGAATAAGGTTCAAAGTATCATTTAGCGATTCGCGCTCATGTATGATTACAGGCTTATGTAAGCGCCGCGCAAGCTCCAATTGCTCGCGGAAGCGCTTTTTTTGCGTGTCCCTCGGTGAGAAATCATAGTGGTAGTCAAGTCCGGTTTCCCCTACCGCCACTGCCTTAGGGTGCTTCAAAAGCTCTTCAAGCTCCCCGATAGTCTCTTCGGTCATCGACTTGGCATCATGAGGATGAACGCCGACCGAGGCATAAATAAACGAATATTTATCCGCAAGCTCAAGACTCTGTTTTGACGATCTCAAGCTGCTGCCGGCATTGAGAATCAATGATACCCCTGCATCCTGCATAGAGCAAAGCAACTCATCCCTGTCATCATCAAACCGCCTGTCACAATAATGCGCATGTGTGTCAAAATACATAAAGTTCCCGATTCCTTAATCATATTGCTGCGGGCTTTTCCCGTAGAGTTACTATAATATTATCATGTCACGCAGATCGTGTAAATGGCGTGATTTCTGAATTATACTCGCGATACCGATACTAATAACATTACTCGCGTACATTGGTACATAGATGTCAACACTCAATTGCGTGAAGGTCAGATTTTCTTTTTTCACAGGCTAAAAGAGCATATAATGACTCCGTATTGTAGTTATCTTTTGGAAAATGCATAATTTCAGGGTGTGTACTCATAAAATGTTCAAAAAAATGTTACAATATATCCTTTTTTGTTCATATTTCAATGATAATATAACTTTACCTATATTATTTATTTAATATGTATATAATTTCGCAACGGACTATGGAGGGTTATGAGAAAAATATAGAACGGCTAGGTGATCTGCTATGAAAAAAAACTCAAACAAGAAGATACTTAAAAGACTGGAGTCCCTGGGTGGTGTTAAACGCGCCAAAAGGGGCTTATTTGCTCAGCGAAAAGGCAAGCTTATACACAGCAATCTTATTGAAAAAGCTATTGTATATTGTCTTACCGTTAGCTTGCTTTTCGGGATTGCGGGATATGCCGCTATTTCACTCGCAGGTGATGACCCCTACGGTGATGCCGGAATATCCCAGACATCTGAAGAGGCGATAGTTCCGGTCGAGAACACCGTCACAGAACCGGAAGGCGGTACAGGTTCAACTCCGCAGTACGATCCGGACGATGGTAACGGCTCGTACAAGGAAGTAGAAAACAATGAAAAAGGCACTAACACCGGGGATGAACTCAAGAGTGCTTGCGAAGTCTGCGGCGAATACGACTGCGAAGACTGTGTGACCCCACATACCCCCGCCGATTGTGAAGACTGCGGTGAATACGACTGCGTTTGTAATCCCATGCTTCCTGAGGACTGCGAAGATTGCGGTTACTGCGATGACTGTAAAACCGTGACAGATGACTGCGAAGACTGCGGAGTCTGCACAGACTGCCTTGACGGTAAAGAAACAGGCGCTCTCCCCGACAATACGGATGAGTTTATTGACATAGACCCTACTTTGCTCATCTTGAGCGACGATTGCGCCGACTGCGATGATTGCGAAGATTGCGATTGTGATTGTGAAGATGAGGACAGAGACGGACGCCAAGTTGACCTCGAAGTAAGGACTGTACTATTGTCACACCGCGGTCCCGATGATAGAAATTACACAGAAGTAGAGATTCAACGTGATGCTGCTGTTATACCGCAATTCAATGTTGTCAACGGCACAACAATTAGAATAGATTTCGACTGGCAGCTTATGCCTCCGGGTGGGGGTACGGGTCAGTCTGCGCGTAACTATGAGCTAGGACTCGGAGGAGGACTGGGAGGAGGGCTAAAAGCCGGCGACTATGCTTACCTTCAACTTTGGAGACCCGGTGATATGTCTGCATTAAACCTCACTTATCCGATTGAAGTAAATATGACTATTGCAGGCACTTCAAGACCTATCGGCACAATGACCATGGAGAGAATAAATGACGGAATAATGACGGTAGTGTTTAATGAAGAAATTGAGAGACAAACTACCGTAACCGGGAGAGTGAGGATTACTTCCCAAATCCGTTTACTAAGCTCAACGGAGCCTACACAACTGGTTAACTTCTTTAATGATCAGTTCCGTTTCATGTTTGTGTTCAACAGGGCAAGCGGCACGGGCTCAAATATTACCAACCGCTATGTAACACATAACCCTTTTAGGGCAGCGGCACCTCTCAACACAATAACCTGGCAGGCTGATGTCAACACTGCGCTTGTACCTAACGTAGCAGCTAACAGCGTTACAATAAGTCTACGCGAACTAGGTAAAGACGCCAGCGGTGGTTCCGACCCCGAAGTTGGTGGTCACAAGATAATACCCGGGAGCATACAGGTGAACATTCTCAATGTTGACCTTACCAATACATTTAAGGAGAACGCAGATATAAACTATTTCCCCGGATTGACGACAGGCACTGAACTCAAGGTTGGTGATAGTCTTACGCCTCAAAATATCGATTCTGTCGATTATACTATCAATCTGGATCCTGGTGGGCAGACTGCCACCTTAACATTTAGAGAAGGCTTCTTTAACAGCAGGGCAATCAGTATTATTTATACGACTGATACCAAAGTGGCTGATCTTACTCCGGGGCATGATGGAGAATTTGTAGGCAACCCTGAACCCCTCCATTATATCACCACAGCCACGCTCAATACCGCCCCTCCGGTGCACTCTGATGCCATGTTCGCCAATGTCGCAGCATGGGTGCCGCCAGCTCTGGAGCATCATAAAACAGGCAGCTTAACAAATTCCGGTGCTACTACAGGCGCATCCATAAACTGGACTATTAACGTAAACAGATTCGGGTCTCCGCTTGATAATGTGGATCTTGATATAGCCGATGTGCTTTCTCCCTATCAGCTACTGCCCGAGGACGTAACCTTCACAATACATAGGCGCAAGGTAAATGCGCCCGTTTCGCAAGTCGGTAGAGGCGTGACCTATTCCAACTTCGATTCGTGCACTGTAACAAATGATCCCAGCACGAATAGTGGTGTTTGTGATTGCGGAATGTATACATTAAGTGCTGTTGTCCGTGATCCTGACGCCCCTGAAACCTCTGAATCGTTTAAATTGACAATAGGAAAAGACTATCTTAGTTACGAGGTAGAGCACGAGAACGAGCAAGGTGATAAATCTACATCTAAACATTATTATAGCTTCCTGATAACCTTCAGGGTGAATATCCCGCAAGGTGTAACCAGTTATTATGATGTCCTTAACCCTCATGCTCCTCCGGAAGGCGGTACCTCTGTACGCGCCTGGCGTAACGATATAACGGTAACCCAAGGCAGCACTCCCAGAGGTACTACCTACGGAATCGTAGGGTTGGCTTCAGGCGGTGTCTCTACTACTCCCTACATGGAAAAATCCAGACAGGGTGATGTCAACGAGAAAGACCAGGTAATAAAGTGGCTAATAACTGTCAACCCCAGGGCAAGCGTTCTAACGAACCTCACGATAATCGACACCTTCCGTGAGCAAACAGTCGGTTCTGCCAGCAGCACTGCCACGACAGACATTGATCCTACTGCTAACAGCCCCAACATGAAAGTTGACACGACTCGCCCATTTACAGTCACCTTAGGGAGCACCCAATTGACTCGTGTTGATGATGCTCTTCTCGCTGCTACCGACGCTATGGTCTATTCGATTGTTGATAGTGGTATTAATGGTTTTGTACTCACTCTCAACCCCGCGATTGAGGTAAGAGGCACACAGTTGAAGGTGGAATTTTTCACGGAGTACAGTATGGGTACAGTTGATACCGCTACCGGAATGTACAACGGCGGATATCCCATTAGATTCTGGAACAAAGCTAGAGTGGAAGCAAGCATAAATGGTGCAATAGACACGAGCAATATTGAACCGGTTCCTCTAATTTCTTGGATAAGGCCTTTGAACACAACAACAAATACCGCCATCAGACCAAGAACAGATGAAGACTACGGTGATACCACCGCGGCGAGAGTCAAAAACATCGCCAAGAGCGGGAGGTATGAAGGCGGCGTATTTACATGGACAATCGACTTTAACCACATGACCCAGGCAAACAACCTAACGAACATCGTAATTACCGATTGGTGGTTTGATACTCAACAAAAGTATCAAGAGGACGGACTAAAAGTAACAATAATCAGAAACCCGGGTGCCGGTACTACTGACCAGGATCCAACTAAGCACGAAAGTACACAAGTGCTTACTTTGCCTCCCGGATCGACTTATTCTGCAACTCCTTCTCCATTAACATCTCCACATCTGACACTGATGACAGAAGCAACCGGGCTTCCCGCAGCATCTCAACTCGGCGGCTCCAATCCTACCCGTGCGCACATTGGATTTAGACTATCTATTCCTAATGTAGCCGGAGCCATTAAGATTATCTATGAAACAGACCGGGTCACAACCGGTTCATTGGTTGGCTCTTACACTAATAACGTAAGGGTGGGTACCGCACCTGCCATCACGGCATCCGTGACCGCGCCGACAGGGTTATATGTGGCAAAAGACAGTGTTGCAGGAAACGGTAACACTATCAACTGGAGGCTGACGCTCAACCAGCCCGGCTTATTGGTGAGAAATGCACAGGTACTGGATCAGTTGGGCAAAGGTCAGGAGCTGCTTCAGGACAGCATAAGCGTATATAAGGGAAGCGATACATCAGGAACGCTCTTAAGACGAGGCACCAGCTTCACCAATATCGAAACCGGCTGGGTAGCCACTGAAGACTACAGGATAGAAATTATAACCAGAACGGATAAATCTGAACCGCCTGTTTCACCTTATCACGTAGACTATGGAAAGACGGATATCAGAATTGTTTTCAACCCAATCCACTATACCTTCAACACTGCGCATCACATCAGATATACCTCACGAGTTGACGGTGATACAATAGGATTGAACAGCGCAGGGAATTATCAAGTAGAAAACACCGTAACCTTCTCAGGTAGTAATATTACTAACTCAACTGCTACCAAAATAGTCCGGGATCCATGGACTCTTATCACCGCCGATGTCAACATCACATCGATTCCGGTTTACGTATATAAGATTGATAAATGGGCATATATAAATGCAGGTTTCGACCCTGATGAGGAGCTTAATCTTGATGGTTTTACACTAGTGTCGGGTGCTTTGTTCCAGTTAGTGGAGCTGACTCATGATCCGGATATCGATATTAGTGATGAAACGGAACGTCGCGAGCTATTTGAATATAGAGTAAACCATACTAACTCGATGTCGGTTCATATCGCAAACCTGCCTCCGGGCAGATACCTTCTGCGGGAGATAGAACCGCCGAACAGATATGCCCTTGGGGATGATAACGAGAGAGAGATACGCTTTGAAGTCACTGACGATTGTAATGTATACGGGTCGGACACGACATTTGTATTCGCCAATATGCCGGTACGAAATGTGACCATTATAAAGCGCGACGCTGCTCAGACAGGGTTGCCGGGTGCAGTATTCAGAGTGACTGATGAAGCCGGCGGAATACAGATAGTTGAGACGAATTCAGCCGGGGAGTACATGATACCTCGTCTTGTCGTAGGCACGAAGTATACGATTGAGGAGATACAAGCACCGGAAGGATACCAGCTCTCCGCCATCAATAATCCCAGAGAAATAACAGTAAGTCTTACTGCACGAGAAAACAGGATATATTTCCATAACGCACCTGTTCCAACAGCTCCGGTGACTGTGGTAAAACTCGATTCGGTTACTCGCGAGCCTCTGCAAGGCGCAGAGTTCCGTCTGGAAGCACTGTACGGACCCGGGCCGTTTGAGAATATGACAAGAGCGCCGTTTGTGACCAGGACCGCGACAACAGAACCCGACGGCAGGATCATTTTCGCAGACGTTCCTGTGGGCGAGTACCGCTTGACAGAGACCTCCGCTCCGGGCACGCATTTTCTGCCTGCACAACCCTCCGTAGTTATTGAAGTAACAGCGCCGGGAGGCATAACAAGAGAATTCCTCAACGTAAGAATACCCTACCCCGTAAATGTGACAGTCATCGAAAGAGGAACGCCCGGTGTTTCTGTACCGGATGGTGAGTTTGAACTTCTGGACGAGGACGGCAATGTCATAGGAAGAGCAACCTCGGATGAAGAACTCGCAAAACTTCTCGAAGAAGTTATACCCGGCATCTATCGTGTGCGTATTGTCCGAATACCGGATGGCTATCAGTTGGCTCCGGGGCAGAGGGATATAATAGATGTCGAAGTTGTAGACGGAGGTGTTACCGTAACATTCGAGCTTGAAAGAATACGCCGTCCTATCCGTGTGACGGTTCAAGAGAGCGGAACGGTAGACCCGGTACCGGGTGCCGTATATGTACTTGAAGACGACGAAGGCAATCCGCTGACAGGCCCTATTACCTCGCTTGAAGAGCTTGCTCGCCTAATTGACCAGTTCGGTCCGGGCAGATACAGAGTACGCCTTATCAGCGTACCGGAAGGATGGATTCTGCCTCCGGAGGAAGACCGCATAAGCGATGTCTTCGTAATCGACAGAAACTCCCCGGCAGGCGGGTTTACAATCGTATTCAATCTTGAAAGAGCGCCACCGCCCGTAGTTCCGCCTCCGCCTGTCGTTGAACCGCCGCCGCCACCGCCGCCACCACCACCTGTCGTAATTGTTGAGGAAGAAGAGGAAGAGGAAGAGGAAGAGCTAATAATCGAGCTCAACGAGGAAGATGAGCACG
>Ga0123353_10004198_pt1 | contig 18487 bp, 15 predicted proteins | sample TergutLab28metaG_3_FD_92763 | JGI IMG/M metagenome (GOLD analysis project Ga0123353, IMG submission 92763) | Labiotermes labralis P3 segment gut microbial communities from Petit-Saut dam, French Guiana - Lab288 P3 | ecosystem: Host-associated > Arthropoda: Insects > Digestive system > Gut ... | reverse complement strand
GGGCGTGTTTTCATAACCTCTTCCATGAAAGGAAACGCGCGGGGGAAGTGTAGCAATTGCAAACGAGTAGCGGAAGACCAAAATGGACAATTTGAGATACTTTACTTTCCGGCGAAAGCCCAAAACAAATGGTTAACCACACAGTGTATCACAACGCCCCCTCTTCCGCAACCGCACCACCCGCCCACTTGCATGAGGCAACGCTCGGTGGTATAGTGTAGCGGAAAGAGGTTCGCTGACATTAACGATTGAAATGACGTTGCGAAAATTAGTTGCCTTCGTGGTCATGTTGTTGAAATTGGGCTTTCTTCGCCCAAAGCTGCGTATTCCTGCGCTGATCATGTTAGGAGTTTTTTGCGGGACAGGCTTGCTTTTAGCGCATATTGCCCGGACCACCACGTACCTCATCGATTCCCCCGATACGTGCATGAACTGCCATGTGATGACGGATTCTTATGTGTCTCACCGGAATTCCTCGCACGGGCGGGATGTGACGTGCAACGATTGCCATCTTCCGCACACCTCGCTTGCCCGCGAGTATGCGTTCAAAGCCATGGACGGATTGAAACACGCCTACGTTTTTACTGTCCACACCGAGTCGCAAACCACGCCTCTTTCCTCGATGGCTACGCCTGTGGTGCAGGAGAATTGTATGCGATGTCATGAAGGGCGAATGTCCGAAGTGTCGGCGGGCAGTTATCGAACAAGTGGAATGAAGTGCTGGGACTGCCATCGGGATGTGGTTCACGGCAAGGTCCGGTCGCTTTCGGCTTCGCCGAGTGTTTCCCGTCCCCGTCTCCCCTCGGTGACGGAATTTCCCCCGATCCCCTCTTGGTCGGATGTATTTGGCAAGGGAAACGAAAGAATGGCAGTCCCGGATGGGAGCCATGCTGCCGGCGCGGGAGAGGATTGATTGCCGGGAGCATTTTTCAAAAGGGGGCGGGAATGAAGAAAATTTGCAGTTCGACTGTATACACCCAACGCTCTTTGTGGTATACTCATCGGAAGCATTTTGAAGAGCGTATTATTTGAATGACCAAAACACTTCTTTCCGGCAATGAGGCGTTTGCCCGCGGGGCATACGAGGCGGGCGTCACGGTTGCCGCTGCCTATCCCGGCACACCCTCGACGGAAATTCTTGAAAATATTGCCGAGAAATACCAGGATGCCATTTTTGCCGAATGGGCACCAAACGAAAAGGTTGCCTTTGAAGTTGCCGCCGGTGCCGCCCTCACGGGTGCAAGAGCCTTAGCAACGATGAAACATGTCGGCTTGAACGTCGCGGCTGATCCTCTGATGACCCTTGCTTACATCGGAGTTGTCGGCGGATTTGTTGTGATCGTTGCCGACGACCCCGGTATGCACTCCTCGCAAAACGAGCAGGATACACGGCACTTTGCCCGATTCGCCAAAGTCCCGATTTTGGACCCAGCCGATTCTGAAGAAGCAAAAGAGTTTGTCAAACTCGGCTTTCAAATCTCCGAAGAATTGAACACGCCCGTCATTGTGCGCAGCACGACCCGTATTTCTCATTCGCGGACTCTGGTGGATGAACAGCCGCGACAAGAACCAGATCGACCGGTTCACTTCGAGAAAAACCCGGCGAGATTTGTGGCGGTTCCGCTCTGGGCAAGGCAGATGAGGGTGCGCGTGGAAGAGCGGATGAAAAAAATGGAACAGTATAGTTCAAATTGTTCCCACAACTCCATCCTTTGGCAGGACAAAAAACTCGGCATCGTGACTTCCGGCGTTGCGTATCAATATGTCCGCGAAGCCTTTCCGAATGCTTCCGTGCTCAAACTCGGCATGCCCTTTCCGTTTCCTGACGAGTTGATTCGCACGTTTGCGGCGGGTGTCGAAAAACTGCTCGTCGTCGAAGAGATGGACGATTTCTTGGAGGAACATATCAAGGCACTCGGCATTGCGTGCAGCGGTAAAGATTTGCTTCCGAACATCGGCGAATTTTCGGTAGATGTTTTGCGGAAAGGGGTAACGCAGGCAGAGTCCACTTTTCCGGTTGGTATTCCTGCCTTGCCCAATCGTCCGCCGGTGTTGTGTCCGGGCTGTCCGCATCGTGGGATTTTCTATGCCCTCGCACAACTCGAGGTGGTCGTTGCGGGCGACATCGGTTGTTATAGTCTCGGCGTGTTTCCGCCGCTGAACCGACTGGACACACTCCTCTGTATGGGGGGGGGTGTCTCGATGGCGCACGGAATGAACAAAGCCCAACGAAACAATGCAACGCCTCAAAAAATCGTCGGCATGGTCGGCGATTCGACATTTTTCCACAGCGGCATCACCGGCTTGTTGGACATTGCTTACAACAAGGGAAGTTCGACGATCATCGTGGTGGACAACCGCATCACGGCAATGACGGGGCATCAAGACCATCCCGGTTCGGGAAAAACGCTGATGGGGGAAACAACGGTGGCAATTTCCATCGAAGAGGTTGGCAGGGCTTGCGGCATCAAGAATGTTCGCACGCTCGACCCACGCGACATTCGCACGGCGGTGGCGACGCTGAAAGAAGCCACAGAGTCTACGGAGCCTTGGCTCATCGTCTCGGCGGCACCCTGTCCATTGCATGTGAAAAAACCGCTGGGACCGCCGCTGACGGTGACGGAGACGTGCAAGAAATGTGGCATCTGCTTGAAACTGGGCTGTCCTGGTTTGGAAAAGGCAAGCGATCGTGGGGTCACGATCAACGCCCTCCTCTGCGCCGGTTGCAGGATGTGCCACAATGTTTGCCCGGCAAAGGCGATTGAATGAGGGGAACATAAAAAGCCGTATTGGAGAGTAGAGCGAAAAAATAGACTGAAGCCGGTTTGAAATTCGAGATACCGAACGTTTGAGCCGGGGGGCAAGCCAAAAATGACCCGCTCCGGGTCTACCGATAAAACCGTCCACGACTTTGAAACACTGAGGACACTATGCAAGCAATCGTTTATCACGCACCTGGAGACATACGATTCGAGGACATTCCGAAGCCGACTTGCGGCGAAGGGGAGTTGCTCGTTCGTGTCGATGCTTGTGCCGTTTGCGGAACCGACCTGAAAAGCAAGTTTCACGGCAACCCTCGCATCAAAGCACCGCTCGTCATGGGGCACGAGTTCACCGGAACCATCGAGGAGATTTCCCCTGCACTCAAAAACGATTGGACGCTCGGCGACCGAGTCGTGATGGCAACAAGTATTTCGTGTGGGGAATGCCCCTATTGCCTCCGCGGTTGGCGGAATCTCTGCGTTAATCTCGCGCCGATGGGTTTTTCATATCCCGGCGGTATGGCGGAATACGTTGCTATTCCTCCCCTCGCACTGAAAGGGGGGCATGTCATCAAGGTTCCGCATGGGGTCGAAGCAAAGTGTGCCGCCCTCGCAGAACCGACGAGCTGTGCCGTCAATGCCATCAGCCAGTGCGACCTCCAACAGTGCGACCTCCAACAGGGGGACACGGTTCTTGTCATGGGAGCCGGACCGATGGGGATTTTGAATGCCGCCGTTGCCAGAGCATTCGGAGCAAAAACGATTATCATGTCGGAGATCAACCCACTACGTCGCCAGCAGGCAGAAACATTTGAAATGGACATGCTCGTTGATCCGGCTTCGGAAGACATAGCGGCAATCGTCAAACAACGAACCGGCGGAATCGGTGCCGATATCGTGATCGTTGCTGCGCCGGCGGCGGAACCACAGGAACAAGCGATTTCGTTAGTACGCAAGCGCGGAACCGTTTGCCTGTTTGCGTCCTTGCCTGTCGGAAAGAGCATGCTCCATCTCGACAGCCGACCGATCCATTACGGTGAATTACGTGTTGTTGGGGCGAGCGATTCGACCCCCTTCCACGTCCAGAAGGCGGTTGAGTTGATCGCCTCCAAAAAAGTCCCCGCAGACAAAGTCGCTTCGCATGTGTTGCCGTTCGATCAAATCGATAAGGCTTTCGAACTGATGCTCAGCGGTGAAGCCTTGCGGGTCGTGTTGATACCGGCTGTCTAACAGCACCATCACGATACAGTGACCGGAGCATCGGGTTCCGGTTTGTTAATAACCTTTTTTTTCAGGAGTTTACGATGAAATTGTTACGTGTCCTTACGTTATTCGCCCTGTTGATGCCAGCGGTCGCCTTTGCCGCCGAGCCATTGACGAAACCCTCTAAAGCGATTGTGTTGCCCGACGGAATGACGCATCCCGACGGCATGACGGTCAATCCCGCTACTGGTGACATCATCTTGGCGATCCCGACCATCGGCAGCCAGGGCAGTGCGTGGTTGCTGCGCATCGACAAAGACGATCAGGTCGAAAAGTATTTCGAACTCAAGGCTCATCCCGAAACAGGCAGGGTGACACCGCTCGGTATTTCCTTTGGTTCGGATGGCAATCTTTACATCTCCGACAGCCAGTGTCTCGGGGGAAACCCGAATCACAAGTCCCGAATCTTGCGTGTCGTGCATGAAAACGGCAAGCCCGTCCGTGAGGAAGTCGTTGTGACCGGAATGGTTCAGGCAAACGGACTCGAAACGTTCGCCGATCGAATCTACGTTGCGGAAACCCAGATTGATCCCAGCATTGTTGAAATGCCGATGACCAGCGGCGTGTTTTGTTTCGAGATGGGTGAATTTGCGAATGCAGGAAGACCGCTACAGAATGTTCGCGCGGCACGTCGGGGCGAAGCCGGTGCTTCACGACTTCAGGTTCGTCCCTACGGTCGTGATCCGCGTTTCATCTTCAATTTCCAAACAACAGATGCAGAACGAAACGGCGAATGGAAGGTCGGCGCGAACGGTATCGGCTTGGCAAAGGATGGAACGCTCTATGTTGCCAACTTCGGCGACAAGAAAATCATTGAAGTCAAACTTGGTGCGGACGGCAAATCGGTGGTCTCGCATCGGGATATCAACGACGGCAAGGGACCGCACGAAAGTGTTGATGGTCTCAAAGTCTGTCCGAAGGGATATATTTTCTTCGCGGACTACGTTGGTAACTCCGTTTGTGTGATGAACCCGAAGAATGGCAAAACGCTGCTCATCGCCAAGAACGCTTTGAATCCTGATGCCGCTACGAAAAAAGCTGGCGCACTCGACCGTTGTTCGGAAGTCTGCCTCCGTGGCGACAAACTGTACGTTGCCAACATTGATTTGGAAACGCCGGAGGCTCCCCATACGATTAGTGTGATCGACCTCAAAGGTATTGACTTCGATGCGTTGTTAAGGTAATATTGTACTGCGAACGGTATGAACATGGTCTCTTTTTATCTCGACAGGATTTACAGGATGGACAGGATAAAATCATCCTGAAAATTTTGTCAATCCTGTCAAAAAAATGACCAATTTATCCCCGTTTCACGTGTATAGACATGCCTCGGGTCTCACATCACCACAAACAGGGGACTCACCTCCCCAAACGACTATGGAATTTTCTCATCAAGTTGCTTTAGTGACCGGTGCCGCAGGCACCATCGGCAAAGAGGTCGCTCGTCGAATCGTCGAGGAAGGGGGCAAGGTCTTTTGCACCGACCTTGACCAAGCCGCTCTTGATGCTGTTCGTGCGGACCTCGGTCCCAATTGCCGAACACTTGCGGCGGATTGCACCAAAGCCGATCAAGTCGCTGCTGTTGTCCAAACGTGCCAAAAAGAATTCGGCAGCAAGATCGATGTGTTGATCAACGTTGCAGGTGCCACCGGAAAAGGGGGTATCATCGAGGAAATCTCCGCGGAAACCTGGGACTTCGTCTTTGCGGTCAACGTCAAAGGGACGTACCTCTTTATCAAAGAGGTCATGCCGATCATGAAGGCGCAGGGATATGGTTCCATTGTCAATTTTTCGAGCAAGTCTGGCAAGACCGGCTCCGCATTGATGAGTGCCTACAGTGCTGCCAAGGGAGCAATTATCACGTTGACGCAAGCTCTTGCCTACGAAGTTGCGAAACAGAAAATCCGAGTCAACTGCGTCTGTCCCGGCATCACCGAAGCGACGGGCGTGTGGGACAATGTCTCGTCAGACTACGTCAACAACATGAAGATGCAACACGAAGAAATCGTCAAGATTTTCACGTCGAAAGTACCGATGGGCAGGCTGGCACATATTGAAGATGTCGTCAATGTGACGTGCTTTCTGGCAAGTGCCCGTGCTGCTTATATGACAGGACAAGCGATCAACATCACCGGCGGTCGTGAAATGCACTGAGGCTATAGAGAGTGCAGCAGTAACGTCGTGCAATGTTCGACATTACCGCTCGTATATTCAATGCGAAGGGTGCGAACATTGCGAAAAATGCGAAATTGGTTTTTCGCTGTTTTCGCCATGTTCGCGCCTTTCGCATTAAAAAATAACCCACGAAAGACAATCGGCAAACAAAATACTCACGCACCCCCTTAACCCCTTATCCTGCCCATGTTTAACCGTTATCTCGATCATGCTGTGTTGGTTCCCCAGATGTCCCGCAACGAAGCGGAAGAGTGGATACGTTCCGGTATTCAATACAACGTGAAAACCGTCTGCGTCCGTCCTTGCGATATTGATTTAGCCCTGTCGCTTTGCAAAGGCACCGAGACGGGTGTGTCCTGTGTGCTTGGCTTTCCACACGGATGCGTTTGCACGGAATCAAAAGTTGCCGAAGCAACACTCTATTGCAAAAAGGGTGTTGCCGAAATCGACATGGTTGCCAACTACGGTTGGGTTCGCAGTGGCTTGTGGGACGAAGTGCGAGCGGACATTAAAGCAGTCGTCGATGTGGCTCACCCAAGCGGTGTCCTTGTCAAAGTCATTTTTGAAACAGCGCAACTGACGCTTGATGAAGTTGCCAAGGCAACGAAAATCAGCATCGAAGCCAGTGCCGACTTCGTGAAAACCTCGACCGGTTTTAACGGCGAAGGGGCGAAGGAAGAGGTGGTCGAATTGATGCTGAAAACGGCGAAGGGACGAATCAAGGTAAAGCCATCCGGCGGTATTCGGGACGCGGCTCGTGCGCAGATGTTTGTCGAAATGGGCGTGGATCGACTCGGCGTGAACGGCTCCAGCACCCCAGCCATCTGCGACGGACAACCCGGTGCGGGAAGTTCGGGGGGGGGAGTGGGGTACTGAGAAATTGGAATACCGTAGGGGCTGCCCCCTGTGGCAGCCCGATTGGTTTCAATAAAACAACATGGAAATGTCGTACGCGAACAGCAAGATTCAAAAGATTTGTACCGACGACCGAATTGCCCGAAAGAAATTGGGCAAAGCGGGAGCGTAGGTGTTAAAGGACAGGCTCGACCAAATGCAGGACGCGGACAACCTCGAACAATTGCGTTTTGCGGCAGGTGCCTGGCACGAAACTTAAAGGCAACCGCAAAGGAGAACTGGCTTGTAGTTTGTCCGACCGTGTCCGATTGATTTTTACACCGACTAACGATCCCTTGCCAATCAAGCCAGATGGCGGACTCGACTGGACGCAAGTCACAGCTGTCGCGAATCTCGAAATTGTCGATTATCATAAATAGAATGGAGCAAAACCATGTCAACAACGTTAACAAAACCGAAACAGAAAAAGCAGCGTCGGCATTTACCGCACATGCCGAATTACATCAATCTCTTACCGCCAGGACGTGTTCTGGCGGAAAAAATATTTGAAATGGGGATTGATGCCGCCGAACTCGCACGTCGGATGAATGTCTCCGCCCTGACCATCGAAAAACTACTCCGATTTGAAATTCCATTGACGGAGAGCCTTGCCAAAAAAATAGAGAAGGCGACGTGGATGGATGCCAAAATGATGATGAATCACGAAAAAAGTTATCGGACAAAACTCGTTTATGCCATGGAACATCCCGAAACCCCCGCGTACCTTGCCGGAAAAATTATCAACCAGCCGAAGCGGACTCGCAAAACAAAATCACTCACTTCCGTTGACAAATAGGCATCATTGACAGCCAGACAACCAGACAAACGGGCAACCAGCCAGACAGACAGCCCGACAAACGGGCAATCAAACAATCGGACGACCACAAAACAATCGGGCAACCACAGGGGGTTGCCCCTACTTTTTTCCTACAACATGGATTTACATTTGAAAAACAGAACAGCCCTCGTGACTGGCGGGGCAAGCGGACTTGGCAAGGCAATCGTCATGATCCTTGCGGAAGAGGGAGCGAATGTGGCGATCAACTACCGAAGCAAAAAGTCCGAAGCCGATGCACTGGCAGAAGACATTCGCAAGACTCACGGTGTCCAAGCCATGACCGTCTATGCCGACGTGGCAAGTGAACAGGACGTGCAAAATATGTTCGAGGAAATCGAACGAACGCTCGGACCGGTGGACATTGCGGTCAACAATGCTGCGTACTGTGCAAACCCGGAATGTGCTGAACTGTCGCTCGAAGAGTTCCGAAAATGTATCGATATAAACTTGCAAGGAACATTTCTCGTCTGTCGTGAAACGGTTCAGCGGTTACGACTGCGGAAGTCGCCGGGCAACATCGTCAACATTTCCTCGCAAGCAGCACTGCGAGGTTCGCAAAATGGCAAGACCGCTTACGACATGACCAAGACAGGTATTCTCGGTTTTACGCGGTCATTGGCAATCGATACGGTCAAGGACGGGATCCTCGTCAATGCGGTGTTGCCCGGCTTGATGTACACGGAAATTACCGCACAATCTTACGAAGCCGACCCGGTCAAATACAATCAGCGAATACCGATGGGGCGAGTTGGTCGAACAGAAGAAATTGCCCGCGTTGCCGTGTTTCTCTGCTCCGATGCGGTCAGTTATATGACCGGTGCCACTGTCGATGTCAGCGGCGGACTGGCTCTCCATTGAGCAGATCCTAAAGCCGGTTGAAAATGCCGGAAACCGGATGTTTTAGCCCGACAACGGAGACCCGGGGCGGGCGAGGCGGCTGAACGACTGCACGGCTGTACGGGCGCATGCGAAAAACGACCCGTTCCGGGTCTACTTTACAATTGGTGGAGAGTGAGTTACCCTGAGAATGGCGGACATGGGGCACCGCGCTGTCTAGCGAACAGGCAAGGAAGAGTATCGTGTTCGCCTTTCTCTCACTCCCACAAGCTCCCCATTCACCGATCACTACGTGACCGGGTGGCAAATTTTACTGCCCTCCATTATGCGAAACGTTCTACTGAATGTCGAAACGACCAACCATTTCGGTCGTGATATTATTCAAGGGATTATGTCCTATGCGTTTCGGCATCGCTGGAACCTCACTTTTGAACACCACAGTGGTCTCTCTGATGTCTCGTTGACACAATTAGCAAACTGGCAGGGCAATGGTATTATTTCCCGAAGCGGAAGCATGGCAATTGCCAATCAGGTGGCAAAAACGGGACTGCCATTCGTGGAACTCATCGGACACAGCGAACAGGCAATGCCCGACATCCATGTGGACGAAACGGCACAGGCGGAAATGGTGTTCGAGCATTTTTACGGAAAGGGATACCGTCGTTTCGCTTGCTTTTCGTTTTCCGACACGTGGTGGACAATTTATCGCAAGAAACATTTTGCCGCGTACTTGCAATCCCGGGGATTTCCGTGCGGAATACCCCCTGTTCGACGAATGCGGAATCGCATCACGCCGATGTGGGTCGAAGAGGATCGGCACTTGATCGCTGATTGGCTCGTAAAACTGCCGAAGCCGATCGCGCTGTTTGCCGTCACGGATAATCATGCCAAGTTCGTACTGGATATCTGCCAAGCGAAAAATATTGCAGTACCGGAAGACATTGCTGTCGTCGGTGCCGAGAATGACGAATGGTTTTGCCAACTGTGCCAACCACCGCTGTCCAGCATTGAGGAAGATGGTCGCCGTGTCGGGCACATTGCCGCAACGTTGTTGCACGAACGCATGGATCGACCGAAAAGCCGTAAAACCAAAACGATTTTTGTCCCGCCGTTGTTCATCGCCGAACGACAATCGACGGAAGGAACCGCCATCGAGAACAAGGATGCAGCTGAGGCAATCCGATTCATTCGGGAAAGAGCCTGTGATGGCGTGACAGTTCAGGATGTCGTCGAGTTCAGTAATCTTTCGCATCGGACGTTGGCACGGCTCATTCACAAATGGACGGGCAGAACGATTGAGCAGGAAATCAAACGAGTCCGCATGGAAACGGCGAAACGCTTGCTCAGGGAGACGGATTATCCTGTCACGCTCATTGGAGCGCGCTGCGGTTTCAAAAAACCGGAATACTTTTGCAATCTCTTCCGCCAAGTGACTGGCATGACTCCGAAGGAGTTTCGGAGTCAGAAGTGATTTCTTTTGTCAAAATTCTAACATATTTTGGCTAAATATTGCAATTGACATTTTGGGCAGTTGAGCCGAAAATGGACAGCATGTCGGGCGACGTTGAATTTGCTGTAGCGTGAATACGCTGAGTCGCCTCCAGTTTACATTCAAAAAGGAGGACAAGACATGGGTAATCGAAAAACTAAAATGGGCTTGAGAGGGGATGCGGCTTTTACGCTCGTCGAACTGCTCGTCGTTATTGCAATCATCGGAATGTTGATCGCTCTCCTATTGCCAGCCGTACAAGCCGCGCGGGAGGCGGCGCGGCGGATGATGTGTACGAATCATCAAAAGCAGATTGCTTTGGCAACTCATAATTTTCATGATGTGCGTGAACATTTTCCCAATGCCAACAACAATTGGTGGGCGGTCTCCTCGGACAAAATCGGATGGCACTCGTATGTTGCCTGGTCAGTCTTTCTGCTCCCTTTTATGGAACAACAACCACTGTACGAGGTTTACAGAGACTATACTGAAAAAACCACCTCGTTAACCGCTGCGACGTGCTTGCCCGATTTTGGACCCATAGAATTGTCGGCGGCAAGGGTTTCCACATTCATTTGCCCATCTGATTCACGAGCTCGGGTGCGACAAGAGCCAGGTCGGGACCTTTTTTTCGGTCCACTCAGTTATCACGGTTGCCGTGGTGATATCAAAGCTTATGAATTCTGGGGACGTGCCGACCGCGGGGCTTTCGTCTGCGGTGTTTCCACTTGGATAGGAACTTGGGGCACGGGTCAGTGGAACACTTTGCGCGATCTCTCAAGTAAATTGCTCGGTTTTGCAGGTATTACGGATGGCACGAGTAACACCATTCTGTTTTCAGAAGTTGCTATTTCAGACGGTCTGGAAAGCGGTGGGGCGGACGGACCAATTCGGGGGTCCCTTGCCGTATACAGTGGTGTCGCCGGTCCACAGGACAGCCCAAATCTTTGTTTCAGCACGAAAACCAGTTCTGGCATGGTCAGTCCCACCTACGCCCATGCGACATACGGCATCGGCAATCGTTGGGCGCACGGTGCTGTCCACCACACAGCATTTTATACCATCCTTGCACCGAATCAGCCGTCCTGTGTTCGTTCCACTGCCGACTGGGCACTGGTTACAGCGAGTAGTTATCATGCAGGTGGTGTCAATGTAGCCTTGTGTGATGCATCAGTTCGTTTCATTACCGATACGATTAATGCGGGTGATATAGCGGTGGATCCGCCAGCGGCAACAGGAATAGCCAACCCAGATGATTACATGGACTACGCTGGTCCTTCTATTCACGGTGTTTGGGGAGCACTGGGAACCGTCAATGGCGGTGAAAGTGTTGCAGTGCCGTAAATTCTAATTCTATTTCACTATTCGTTATGCAACGATTACTAGTTCTCGTTTCACTTTTATTCGTTTTCGGCTGTGCCCCGCGCGGTCCGGTGGTCCAATTCGTTGAAGGCACGGTCACACTGGATGGTGTTGCCGTTGCAGATGCCGACGTTTGTTTTACGCCAAAGGAAGGGAGTAATGGCATTCCCGCAGTGGGAAAGACCGACGCAAATGGTCAATACCGTTTGACTTCCGCTCAGGGTGGCGAATTTGGCAAAGGAGCCATTGCTGGGGAGTACGAAGTTCGTGTGATGAAATACATTGATCTCGGTTTTGTCGAGCCAACGAATCCACAGCCGGGCGATTATCTTCCCTTGGCAAAACCGAAGCACCATTTGCCGGAAAAGTACGCCGACGTTAAAACTTCCGGACTTTCCGCAACAGTGAAGAAGGGCAAAAATCAGATCAATTTCAATTTAGAAAAATAACCCATCAAAGAGCCGGAGGACAGTATCCCCGCAAGAACAACTATGCAACGTATCTTCCACCTTATCGTTTCGTTTTTTATTGTTTTCGCAACAAGTACCTATGCTGCCGAGCCGGATTTTCTTTGGAATGCGGACGACTTGACGCTGACGTTTGCAACACCATTGGACGATTCTAGCGGCTCTGTGCCCATTGGCAACGGCGAAAATGCCGCCAACGTCTGGATCGAAAAATCGACGGGCGACCTGCTACTCCTTTTGGCTCGCACCGACAGTTTCGATGGCTTTGGTCGCTTGCTCAAACCGGGACGTGTGCGTGTTTCGTTCGGGACGGAAAGTCCGTTCAAAGAGGGTGCCTTTCAACTCCAAACACTCGATCTGCAAAACGGTCTGTTGCGAGTTCGCGGCAGCGACAACGCCGAACTGCTCGTCTATGTCGATGCTCATCGACCGGTGTATGTCGTTCAATTTCGTGGCGAAAAACCTGTTGCTGTTCAAGCCCGACTTGAAATCTGGCGAACGGAAAAACGCGATCTGTCCAACGAAGAAATGGGAAACGGCAGCCAATATGGTCTGACGAAAGACACTCTTGCTTTCGAGGAACCGGAGACGATCCTTGATGCAGATTTGTTGAAACAGGACGGTTTTGACAGTCTCGCATGGTATCATCGCAATACCGTTTCGATTTGGCCCGTGACGATGAAACAACAGGGTTTCAAAGACGTGATGGATAAATTTCACGACCCTTTGTTAAACCGAACGTTCGGCGGTCTTGTCTTCGGACGAAGCGGAAACATTTCATTCAAAAAAACCGGAAAACAGACACTCGAATCCGCTGTTTCGGCACAAAGGCACAAAGTTTTCGTAACGCTCCATACCGCACAAACAGAGACACCGGAAATTTGGTGCGCTGAAACAGCAAACATTTCGCAAAAAATCATTGACGATTATAAAAACATTTCGGACGAAAACGCTCCTGATTTAGTTTTGCATAAAAAATGGTGGAATGACTTTTGGAACCGAAGCCATATCCGCGTTCTTTCGAGTACGGCGACGCTTGCAACGTTGCCACCCTGCGCGGTTCCGCTTGCGCTCGGTGCCAGAACGAATGCACCAGCGTTTGTTGGCGAAATGGCGACACCAGCAGTGTATTCTCGCGCGCTCGATGCTGGTGAAGTTCAACGATTGGCAAAAGGGATGGAAATCAAAGAAGGTCGTGAATATTACTGGGATTTTGCCATGGAACCGGATGCCAAACCCGGTCCACTCGACGGAAAACTATCCGCAAAAGTTTTTGGCGGTTCCACGTCGCTACAAAAGCCCCACGATCCGAACGTCGATTTATCGAATGCCTTGACTCTTGCTTGTTGGGTACTCACGGACGGCAAGAACAATGGTCGTTTAATCGACAAGTGTGTACCCGGAAGTCAGGAAGCCGGTTTTCTCTTGGACCTTCACAATGGTGGCCGGTTTTTGGGCAAACCGTTCACCTTGACGTTATCGCAACCTGTCCCGGCGGGGCAATGGACGCATTTAGCCGCAACCTTTGATGGTAAGATGGCAAAACTGTACGTCAACGGCGAAGAAGCCGTGTCGAGTGGCACAAGCACACCGCCGCATGAAGTTTTAACACGAGGGTATGCCCTACAACGTTACGTTCAAGCCTGTGCGGGGCGAGGAAACTATGCCATGAAATTCAACGGTAATCTCTTCACTGTGGAACGCAAGGACGGTCGTTTCACGCCGGACTATCGTAAATGGGGACATGGCTACTGGACACAAAACACCCGACTGATGTATTGGCCCATGCTCGCTGCCGGAGATTTCGATTTGATGCAAGCCGGAGTGCGGCTGTACACAGATCGGGTACCAATCGAGAAAGAACGCAACCGGATTTTCTTCAGGCGGGGCGATTCGCTGTTCAGTTGCGAAACGGCGTATTTTTGGGGATTGCCGATGATGGGCGAATTTGGCGGGTTCGATTGGGACAAACCGGGCGAAGCCGTGTTCATGTCTTGCCCCTACATCAATCGACATTGGAACGGCGGACTCGAAATGTCCAATATGATGCTCGATTACTGTACATTCTCCGGCAACCAAACGTTCTTGAAAGAGACCGTCGTTCCTTATGCCGATGCGGTGTTGCGATTTTACGACCTCATTTCGCCGAAGCGTGACGCAAACGGAAAAATGCTCATCACGGAAGCAACCGCACTGGAAACGTGGTGGCAGTGCGTTAATCCGTTGCCGGATGTCGCTGGGTTGCATTATGTAACAGGACGGTTGCTCGCTTTGCCGGAAAATTGTACGACGGCGGAACAACGAGAGTATTGGTCGGCACTGCGCAAGGTTTTGCCGGAAATTCCCATCGGCAATGTCGTCGGTTCGGATGGGGTGGAACGTCGGATGTTTCTTCCTGCACAACAATATGCCAACAAAATGAACGTAGAAGTGCCAGAACTTTATGCGTTGTTTCCGTTCCCAATTTACGGTATCGGGCGTGGTGAACTCGAAGTAGGAATCAACGCTTTTGAACATCGACGTGACAAGCACTACCGGGGTTGGGGACAGGACGAGATTTTCGCTGCTCATCTTGGCTTGGCGGACGATGCCGCTGCTGGGTTATCGAAACGTTTTGACACTTGGGCGGACGGCTTCCGTTTCCCGGCGATGTGGGGTCCGAACTTCGATTGGATTCCCGATCAAGACCACGGCGGCAGTGGGATGATTGCACTGCAAGCGATGCTGTTGCAATCAGTCGGAGAAAAGATTCTGTTGCTTCCCGCATGGCCGAGAGACTGGGATGTCGAATTCAAGTTACACGCTCCTCGTCAAACGATTATTTCGGTGAAGTACATTGGAGGAAAGTTGCAGGAACTGTCCGTCGAACCACCGGAACGCCGGAACGATGTCTTTTTCGACGACTAAGGTTTTCACTGGAAAATAATCTTGACCAAGCGGTGACGAAGTGATGGCACACGATTTTCCGGCAAAAACCCAATTTGACAAATCGTGTCCCAAACGCTACACTGTCTACAATCCTTTTACCCCTTCCAGCATGAAGTATCTTCTCGGAATTGATTGCGGTTCTACAATGGTCAAGGCGGCGTTGTTCGACACCGCTGGAAAAGAGATTGCCGTCAGCGGTCGGAAAGTCGAACACATTTACCTGCATCCCGGTTGGACGGAAAACGATATGAACGTTCTCTGGGACGGCGTTTGCGAAGTCATCCATGATGTCATCCGTCAGTCGAAAATTGATCCAAAAGAAATCGCCAGCGTGACCTGTACGGGACATGGCAATGGCTTGTATCTCGTTACCGAAGACGGCAGCCCCGCTCGCAATGGAATTATTTCTTCGGATGGTCGTGCTCGAAAATATATCGAAGAGTGGACCCGCGCCGATGTTCTGGCGACCATTCTTCCGAAGACCATGCAAACCCTTTGGGCGGCTCAACCGAACGCATTGTTGCGATGGCTGATCGACAACGAACCGGAAACAATGGCACGAACAAAATGGCTCTTTATGGTCAAGGATTTCGTGCGTTACCGATTGACGGGCGAAGCCTTGATGGAACTCACGGACATGTCTGGCACCAGCCTGATTGATGTGGGTGCTGCTGATTACGACGATGAGGTGTTGAATGCGTGGGGACTTCTCGATTGGAAACGGATTATGCCACCGCTTTGCAAATCGGCGGATGTCTGCGGAACGATCACACCGCAAGCCGCCGAACTCACAGGGCTTGCCGAAGGGACACCGGTTGCCGGTGGAATGTTTGACATTGATGCCTGTGGACTGGCGGTCGGGATGACGGACGAAACCCGGTTCTGTATGATCGCAGGAACTTGGGGAAACAACCAGTACATTTCCAAAACCCCCATCGTTGATCGCAATATGTTCATGACGAGTCGATACAGCATGGACGACTATTACCTGATGCTTGAAGGCAGTGCCACTTCGGCATCGAATCTTGAATGGTTCGTTTCCCATTTTTTTGAGAGCGATCGTGAACTTTTGACCATGAAGGGGGGGACAAAGAGCATTTACGAGTATTGCAACGATTTGGTGGCGGAAACGCCGCCGACGGATACGGGCATTGTTTTTATTCCGTTCCTGTACGGCAATCCGGTTGATCTCGATGCGAAAGCCTGTTTGTTTGGTCTTGATGGTCGGCACACACGTTCTCAGGTAATGCGGGCGGTCTTCGAGGGAATTGTGTTCGGTCATCGCTGGCACGCAGACCGACTGATGAGGTTCCGTGAAAGACCCGCGACCATTCGCTTGACAGGCGGTGCCACGAACAGTGCAGTGTGGGCGCAAATGTTTTCCGACATTTTTCAGATTCCGGTTGAAATTCCTGCCGGTTCGGAACTCGGTTGTTTCGGTGCGGCGATTTGCGGTGCCGTCGCCGTCGGGATTTATCCATCCTATTCCGAGGCTTGCGAAAAGATGGTTCGGATCGAACGACGTTTCGAACCGACAGTGGAACTGGCGACAATTTACGAGGCAAAGTATGAACGCTATAAACTTCTGCTGGAAACGCTGGCACCGATTTGGAATCGGCTGGCACCGTAGGGTTTGTCTCAGGCTTTCACTGGAAAATAATGTGACGGCAGCCGGGAGCGCAGACAATGTCGGAGCGACCGGATCACTTGGCGTGGAATGAACCGATCGCTCCGCGTTGCTGCGTTTCCGGCTACCATTGCAAAAAATAGACGCGAGTATTTGTGACACGTTGCTCTACCCGACGAGACGCGAGTCCGTTCGGCTTGCCGGGGCATAGACGGGATCGACATGCTCCTTGCCAAGTCGATACTGAAGCACGTAAGCATCTTCGCTCTGATCTTCGTAAAAGTTTTTGATCACGGTCGATGCCCGAAAGCCTAACGCACGAAAGCAGAGCAAGGCTGGCAAATTCGTCTCCCGAATTTCAATCACGATCCTGTGCCGACGCTGATAAAGCATCTTTGAAACGAGTTTCTGGACCATCTGCCGGGCAACATTACGTCGCTGAAATTCTGGATCGACAGCAATGTTGGAAATGAGGAGGCGGTTTTTGGGCGTTTCATAAACGACATAACCAACAACACGTTCTGCGTGTTCGGCAACGATGCACAGGCAATTCGGCTGTTGCAAGCATTGCCGAAACTCCTCTTCTGTCCAAGGAAACTCAAAGCAAGCCTGTTCAATCGCCTGTACCTGGGCAAAGTCCCGACGGACCATCCATCGAACTTGTACCGGTACTTCCTTCCCTTGAAAAAGATTCATCGAAAACTCTCCCTTCTGATTGATGGCGGTAGAATAATGTTTCTGGCAAATGATTGCAAGACCGATTTTCGGGAGGTGCAGAATGGCGAAAAAATGCTATATTAAGAGGAGTCTGAATACAGGAGACAGAAGTCAGAAGAAAATAGTCGGGCTACGCCCGGCAACACATTCTGACTCCTGTATTCTGACTCCTGACTCCTGAATCCTTCCCCATGCATATTGCGATCATTATGGACGGTAACGGACGCTGGGCGAATCGGCGGGGGCTTCCTCGACATGAGGGGCACCGAGCCGGAGCGGTCAGGGTGCGGGAAATTGTCGAGGAGTGTGCCCGGCGAAACATCGAACAACTCACGCTCTACTGCCTTTCCAGCGAAAATTGGAAACGTCCCAAGCCGGAACTCGACCTGTTGATGAACCTTCTTCGGGAATACTTGAAGAAGGCACGAGAAGACCTCGGCAACAACGATATTCGGTTTTCCGTGATCGGGCGGCGCACCGGCATCGCCGAGGACATTCTTACCGAGATGGACGAGTTGACGATGCAGACGAAAGACAACAAGGGGCTTCGGCTCTGTCTGGCGATTAACTATGGTTCTCGCGGCGAAATCGTCGATGCCGTCAAAAAAATTGTCGAAGCAACAATTTCGAGCGACAAAATCGATGAACAGTGCATTGCGGATCATCTTTATACGGCAGGAATGAGCGATCCCGACTTGCTGATCCGAACGGCTGGCGAAAGGCGACTGAGCAATTACCTTTTATGGCAATTGAGTTACGCCGAAATCTGGGTGACGGACAAATGTTGGCCCGATTTCGACGTTGCCCTGTTCGACCAAGCCCTGACCGACTTTGCGGGACGTGAACGAAAATTTGGCGGATTGTGAACGGCTGTAAAAATGCCCCACTTTTGCCATCGTTTTGTTGCAGTATTCGACGAAAGCGAGTAGACCCGGAGCAGGTCATTTTTCGGCTACGCCCCCGTTCAGCCGCCTCGCCCGCGCCGGGTCTCTCGTTGTCGGGCTAAGGCTTTCGCCAGAAATTAACATGCCATTTTCAGCCTTATCGCATTCCGTGGAGCAGAATACAGGAGTCAGGAGTCAGGAGTCAGAATGATGCTACCGCACCATTTGACTCTGGCAGTTCCTT
>Ga0123353_10004197_pt1 | contig 18489 bp, 16 predicted proteins | sample TergutLab28metaG_3_FD_92763 | JGI IMG/M metagenome (GOLD analysis project Ga0123353, IMG submission 92763) | Labiotermes labralis P3 segment gut microbial communities from Petit-Saut dam, French Guiana - Lab288 P3 | ecosystem: Host-associated > Arthropoda: Insects > Digestive system > Gut ... | reverse complement strand
TTTAGCAGCACAATACATTTTGTCTGTAGTTTTGTTTATGATATTTAACAAAGATTTGTTTAAAATTATTTCATAAATACATAATTTCAATACAACGGGTTAACACTAATTTCTTCCAACCAATGACAAACCTAAAGATGTGTCAGAAAGGACCCTGCTCCTCAGGCATCAAGGTCTATAATAAGCTTCCACTTGAATAAAGGAAATTATCAGATGTTAAACTATTTAAGGATATTTCGAGGAAATTTTTATTACAACAATCCTTTTATACTTTGGAAGAATATTTTAGTTATAAAACCAACTAATTTTAACCACAGGAATATATTTTAAAGAATTAATACAATAATATAGGATTTAATTATACATGGATTATTTTATTTTCTGAGTTATTATCACTATGTGTTTGTTAGACCTATAATTATTGTTACACTTAATAAAAAAGATGTTACAACTAATAATGTAAAAGATATTTTATATGGTACACTATGTACTAAAAATTGGACATACATTATAATGTAAGTTTAAAGGATAGATATGACTTTATTATTGTAACAGGACAAGTTCTGATTGATATTTAGAATGATGTAATATTGACAATTTCTATATCCAGTGATTATGTACCAATGATGGTTTAACAAATACAAATAAATTAAAGACTTAATTAATTAATTAACAGCATCTGTCAAGTGGACGAGGACTCACAAGCGGTGTGAATGATCAAATATTCACTGATTCTTTTTAAACTTTGTGAGGATTAAGAACTCCTGCCCAAGGCACAACGACCATGCAATACAAACCCATATTCAGAAACTGCAGAGACAATCAACAGCTATTTTTTATCTTCCTTATCACTGTTTATTCTTTGCTCACAATTACAAATCAGAGAAGTCTTGGAGTTAAGGAGTGCAAATTCCAGTCCAAAGGCTATGGTTCACAGTTTGTCAGTCACTTTCTTTTTAATTTTCATAACTTCCATATTTTTTATTTTTTAAATTATTTTATTTATTTTCCTTCATATTATTTCCACACCAATTAGCTGTATGAAGAGATTTTTAAAAATACTGTACGAAGAGTGGACTAATTTAACAAATATGAAATATATATTTACAAAAATGTAATTGCATTGTTTTATGCTGTTTCTTTTTGTCTGTATGGAGAGCAGGAAAATTGTTACAAAAAAAACATGTTCATTGCTTCAGTTAGGCAAGAAATAACTGTAACAAGTTACAACCAGGATATTGCAACAGTCAGCCATGCAAGCTGCGTTCCATTGCATCCTCATTATTTTACATCTCCAGATACAACTGCCAATAAAACAATGGAATAAGCAAAGTGAAAAATGTGTTTGCAAACATTAGTAAACCTGTTCCTCGGCACTTTGCCCACCAAACACAGTGTATCCTAATACTGAACTGAGGTTTCCACAGAAAAAACATGGCATCTAACTGCCTCAGCAATGGCTGAGACACATTTATGTAATATAAGATAAACAATGCATTCTTAGGTTATTATGCATAAAATATTACAGTAATTAAAACTGAAAGATAACATACCTTTCTGAAATACCACTTTTCAAGAGCAGAAATGAGTTTGGCACCATGTTCATTCTCAAGGAAGCCCACCTCTGTTGCAGTATAGGTTGTTGTTCTGGATTGGTGGCTATTATCCCGAATAGTCTTCTTCTTCATTTTCACAAGTAACGCACAAGCTATACATAGCAAACAACTTCAATTACACATATGAAATAAGTGTTATATGTCTGATTTTTGCATTGTTGCTTTTAGTAGTGATAATTTCCTTTGTCCCACACCAATTATGTTTTCCTTGCTGTAACAATTTCATAACCAAAATAAAACTTCAGATAAAAACACTTTCAAAACATGAACTGACACCTAATAATACTACCACATTACAATATGTACCTCTGAATCAGTCACTTGTATTGATCTAAGGGTTCCATTTTCTGGTGATGATAATGAAAATGTAATAATTCCAAAAGTTAATTCCTACAAACACCATTAAATGTTTTCTTTCACTTTTCGGCAAGTATGAACTGCTTATTTTTAAAGAAAATAAAACACTGCCTTAGAGCCAGACAAGTACAGCACACACTGAATTTAATACGCATCTAAGAACTTCAATACAACAAAATAAAAAGATCTGGTGAACGAATTTTACTACATGAAGGGTTAACTTCATTATTTCAGTATGAAGACTAGAACACTGTACATATAACCACAAATACCTTTACTGCAACAATATTACTTAAAACTTTCTTAATTGACAAATCATTGTTCACAGACCAGTAAGTACTCTGACTGTAACAACATACCAACTTTAGCATCATGGACCTCATCGGATGCCTGCTTAACAGCAGACTGTACATCCTCTAACCACAGTACTGTGCCTTCCTTCTGCTTCTGTGTCCAGCAGTGCTGTTGGAGATATACATGCACAACTATGAGAGGACAGGAAAGCAACTCTGCATATTCATGCCACTCTTCCACAGAGGGTAAGAGGAGGACTGCTTTTATAAAATAATAATTGAAATAACTATTGACAACACAATCATAATTGAATGCATATGGCAAGTAACAACAAAAATTACATGCCCTCATCAGCATAATGCCTTTTAGACTTCAGTTGCATTACACCTCAGATATACTGACAGAACATATTTCATAGTCACAATAAGCTTTAAGGACAAAAGAAAAGCAATATCCAAAGTTACTGTAAAGATAAAAACAATTAATATAAATAACAGAGAACACAACGGTAATTTGGTCATTATCTCTGTTCATTATGCAAATTATGACAGGTGTATGACACATATTACTTTCTCAAATCATCCAATCCCAAATCCCAATCATAAAACGCAACTATATAATATAAACACAAATAAAGACTCATCAGTCATCACACAATATCATATAATATTCCCGAAGACTGGCTGCTAGCCAATAACAGTGTGTTTGTTAGAAAGGTTATGTAATTGACTGATACATACACGTAGATGTTTAAAGTACAACTCAGCATCAGTGGCAGAAACATACTCCACTACTTTGAGTCCAGGATATTGTAAAGCTCTTAACATGGCTGTAAGGTCTCTTCCTTCTACAGCGGTGTTTAAGTCATGTAAGGCCAATATCACTGAAATTTACAAAGTATTTACTTTTATTAATCATTAAAAAAACACACACAATAATTTCACTTAAAGATTTGAGGCCCATGTGAATAAGGTAAAATCATGTTGCACAGAATATAAAGCAAAGATTTTGTTTAAACTTACCCAGGTTGCTCTCATCATACTGGTGAGTAACAATGTCTATACACTCATGAATGTCTGTGTATGTTAATACAGAACATTCATATTTGTCAGCAATTTTTTTCTTTCGTAAAGCAGCTAATGCTTGCCAGTATTTTGATTTCAATTCTGGGTCCAAATCCTGTTTAAATAATGTACATAAAATGAGTTACCAGTAGCTGTCATTTCACAGTACACTTCTGACAAAGTATAATTAAAAAGTTCTTGGAAACAAAACGTTATATTTATCCACAAACAGATTTACAAACAATCTGAAATGTAGAATATCTAGGTGATGTAGGCACTTTATCATCCTGCTTTGTCACATTACTGCATTACTCTGCCTTTCACTTTGATATTGTTAGGGTCATGAGATGGACAGGACAAGAAGCATGCAGGAAGTAATGTACATACTGTACATAACTGTCATACACTAATTAAAAATCAAACAGAGTCCCCAGATCCAGATTCAATGATCATTAATTTCCTGTTTTGATTACATTAATATGTGTAATTAAAGCAATCTCAAATTAGCATGATGTTAGTAAACATAGTAACTTAAAATCATAAACAAACTCCATTTACATAACAACACAACAAATGGAGGTGGTGCCTCAAAGCTATGTCGAGTTTTGAAGAATCATTTTCATAATCACTGAATGGTCATATGCAGATAATACCTATACAAAATGGATGGTATAAGCTATTTTTCATTGTGCCATGTTCTTATTCCCATATTTACATAGGCTACCCACACAAGTTTAAACATTAAATATTATCAACGAAAGGCAGATTTACTTACTGTAAAATGAGCACTGGGATTAGACAGAGCTCTCCATGTGTCTTCAATGTTACCTGCATCTACGGCCTGTGTTACAGCAGCTATACAGTATAGAACTTGTACACTTGACAAAATTTCTTGATATGACAGGCTTACCTGGAAAGTCAAGTAAAAAACCTGAGACATGTAATGTCCAGTTCAAAATATAATTCAGATCAAATGAGGACACATTTGTTTCTGCAGTCTGCTATATTTGTTTATGGCTTATTTAATGACAGTGTTAGTACCTCATACTATATAACACTGAAAGGCAGAATTGATGAGCAATGAATTAGGAAGCAAATGGCAGGAAAATATCACAGTGTAATTCAACACAGCATCCCAGTATCCACCTGAAGGGACCAAGGAAAATCAATATGGCCAGGATAGTTGGTATCCCAGCTGTGAACAAAGAAGGATTGTCTAAAATGCAAGTCAGGGGCATTAAAACTTGAGCCAAATAGGTAAATTGACCTTGTTATTAAAAAATGCCCATTAAATACAGATAACAGCATATGTTACCACAGGTATTTCAGTAGTTTCTTGCGCAGTTATCAGTTTTTCTGTTTGTACAGAGCTCACCATGACAATGCTAATGCACAAGCTGGGCAAACAACAAATAAATATTATATTACCAGAAAACTAACAAACCGATAGGCATTAGTCCAGAGCCAAATGCAATTGTAACTTTATTTGCAGAACCAATTATTTTCACCTCAAAGCAGCTCATATGTAAACGTGCATAAACTATCTGCAATATTCATCTGTTTATCTACAATACATAGTTTCAGTAACAAAATCAAAGTAAAACCAATTAAGCAACAAAATATCAACTCACCATTTCACAATCATGTAATAAAAATACTCACAATTTACAAAACCAGCTAGTTTCCATCTTACATGCCAACACAAGGTTTTTTTGACATACACATTACAAACTACACAATGTCACATCACTGTCACCATAAACACTTATGTTAGCTTCAAATCACAACCATTATTAATTTATCCACCATGCACATTCAAGACTTTAAAACTGTCTCAACTGAAATAATCAGGTAAATTAGAATGCCTGCCTATTAAGAATACTCCTACATTTAGAGTTTATATATATATATATATATATATATACATACTATAAACTTTTCATGTCATGGTGTCTGTTGTTATCACTACACACTTTTGTATTAGTAACCTATCTTTAAGTCATAAGTTATCACTGGATATAGACTGTCTTTCACTCTCACATTACATTCATGCATTAGTAGCCACTGCTGATGCCTTCAGAATGCATAATATTTGTTTGCCCTATTACTAGTGACCCTCCCACTTACAAAGAAGTTTAATGATGTATCTTCACCACATCCCTCTAGGCAATTTGCTGTCTATCGCTACACACTTTTGTATCAGTGACCTATCCTCATGTCATAAGTTATCACTGGATGTGGAGTGGACTGTTCATCCTTTGCTTTCACTCTCACATTACATTCATGCATTAGCAGCCACTGCTGATGTCTTCGGAATGCAAAATATTTGTTTGCCCTGTTACTAGTGACTCTCCCATTTAGAAAGATGTGTAACGATGTATCTTCACCATACCCCTCTGGTCATTTTTCTGTAACTTTGCTAGTTTCTTGTCTAGCATGGTCTGTAAACGTTGTATGTCTTTCTTGCTTTACTTTGCTTCACTGTTTTGTAGACATAATAGCATACTGACTGTTGTTATCTACTGTGTTGTGATCTCAGAGTAAGAAAGTATAATCAACAGCTTTCCAGACTGTCATATACTTTGCATTTTGTATCCAGTGTTGCCATCTGACCTGTGTTACAGTTTTACTTTGTTCATTAACTCTGTTAAAACAAGGCTGTGGGCTGTTACATTTTTGTCCTTGGGTCAAAATGCTGAAAGGAAGGAGCCCCACAAGGATACACACAAACACATGCACACAAACACACATTCAGCATGGTGATATCATAAGCCCACTTTTTTTCTTTAAAAAATTAAAGTAGACTAGAAATGTGTCACATTTAAAAGCAATTGCAATACTAACCCCACATTCCAATTTATCAGCCTTCATTTCTTCATAAAACAGAGGAGCTGCAAACTTGGTGATGTTTATGGGCAGTTTCAGTATTGGATTGCATAAAGCTGTGTGTAAATCTTGCCATGTCCCACTGTCCAGCGCAGAGTTCACAAGAGCAACAGATACGCGTTCTGAGGAGTGGTGCAAAAGATAACATAACTCACTCCACATTTATATTGGTCACATGAATAAAACAGAGTGTCTTTTCTTTCTTATAATTTACGTATTTTTCAAACATTTTACTGAGCTAATATATATTGTTAATAAGTGGCCATGTCTTTAGTCTCTTGCATGTAAGTTCTAAATTTCTTGGATAGAAACTTTTCTGTCTATCAAGTACACATTTTTACTGTATGCTCACTTACTACATTATATATTTCTCCTGCATGTTTCAATCATTAATAATCTGCAGGGAACTCACTTAATCACACACACACACACACACACACACACACAAAAAAACCCAGATTTTAAATAACATAAATTACAAAACTTACAATTTGACATACGATAAAATACTTTAAGTAACATTTTAGTACAGTCTATAAAATTTGTAATATAAAATTTTGTTTCCATTTTTCATGCAATTAATTTACCCTACTTTGGATTATCATTGATAGCAATCTTCATATAAAACATCCCCTTTGGTACATCAATCGCATATATATAAATTAATATCTTCAACCACACACAAAAAGTTGCTCTGTAATCGTAATTTACTTGGCAACTAGTTTTTGGCTCTGAATGTGGGCCACCATCAGACCATTTACCCAAGAACATAAAAATACACAGAAACTCAATACACAAAAGAGGGTTACCTCCAGACTCATGGTACATAATGTTTCTGTATATGTTTGTGTTCTTATGTAAATGGCCTGATGATGGTCCACATTCAGAGCCAAAACTAGTCACCAAGTAAAATACGATTATAAAGTAAGGTGTGCGTCATGCGTGATTGAAGTTATTAATATTTACTTATCACTAATAATCAAAACATGCAGGAGAAATACATACCATAATGTAATACAACATATCATAAGAAAAACCGAGTACTTTGATAATAAAAAATTTTGTCAACCTGAACATTAGTACTTAATACAATAATCGCCACTTAAGAATATCAACACTTCCTTCTTGAACAGCAAATATTGGTAATTTTGTGGAGAGAATCTTACAGGCTGGAACTGTTTCCCATCTGTGCAGTAAGATTCCTATAAATATCCCATGCCATCAAAGCATCACTGAAAATGTGTTACATGGTGCAACAAAGCTTAATATACAAGGAATTTATGTTATGAGAGTAAGTGTCTGGCATCAAGCAACCTTGTACAGGGCTCAGTCAGGTTTTCAGATGGGAGAGGGGAGAAAAAAAGTGTCAGCTTTACAGACAGTGTAGCATTTTTCCACAAGAGACCAGTCTTACAAAATGTTGTATATGTCATGCACTGAAGGTTTTGATCACAAAGTTTAGGGGAAAACTGTGAGAATTTTTCATGAATAAAGCATTTAGCTTAAAATTCAAAAAGATTCAAACAAAAACTAGCCTTATGCCATGATGTGTGTTACAAAACATGTGGTAACAAATAACAGCATATCTGTAAACTGGAAATTTCAACATCCCCCAATAACATAAATGGGCGTTATCAAAAGCTTTGCAATAGTCGTTAAAATTTCACCAACAGACAGAGAATCTATTGCACTAATTTTTCCAAATGATCCACATAAAAAGCAAGTTAAATCCAAATTAAGGCCACATATCTCCAATACAAAACATGCCAACCTGGACACAGAAATCTGCATTATGACTGAGAAAGAGTTAAAATAACACAATTGGATGCACCAAAAAAAAATCCCTCTGACAGTGCACATTTTTACATCTGCTAACTGAAGTCATAAAGGAGTTTCTGAAGGACTCAAGTCTGCCAGTGACTTCAAATTGATAATTTCTTCCCATTTTTTAATTCTTGATATGTCTTCTTTACTTTGTCAAGTTCACCAGAATCACAAATATTATGTTCTTCTGTTCCCTTTCAAATTCATAAGTATAAAACTCTATGTGTTCACACACTCACCATTAACAATGGAGACCTGTTCTTCAATCTCTGCCTGTGTCAAAAGTTGATCATACACATCAGCCACGTAGCTATTCTTAAGTGACTGTAAATACAGAAGATCTGGATTGCAACAGCACTTCAACTATTAACCACAACACATATCCTCAGGGTAGTGCTGTTCAATAGCAGCCAGCTACAGACTTCATAATGAAATGCATCCTACTTCTTTCTACTGCATTATAACAGCAATTTAATAACTCTAAATGTATACTGTTTTCCTAAGAAGGTTTTTATATCCTGCAAATCAGTTTCATGTCATCCAAGAGTATTGGCTATTAAAAAAAAAATTAATTCCACAAACAGTAAAGGTATCAAGATTAATAATCTGTCCTGCTTCATGTCCAAAGGTTGTCAAGTTACGATATCCATACACAACATACAGCAATGCAAAATTGTGTATCAGTTTGAATCTCAGGACTGCCTTTGTCATTAAGCATGGTTCATCTTAGGGATAAGGTATCAGCAGTAGACAGCAACGACAACATCAACAATGAATCCAAAATTAAGATTACTGTCTGCTACAATATGATGGTGTGTAATATGGTAGATAAATTGATATCTACCAGACTACACAGTGTCACATCCAAGAACATCATAACCTCAGTACTCATTGTTGTGAGAACGTCAAATCTCACTAACAATAAATCTGAACATGAACATGTGTCTTAGCTAGTTCATTACTTGGTACACAGTGGGTGAATCAGCAGTAAATAAATACCAACCACAAAAAATAAAAATAAATTCAAATTAAAATACATCATTCCTTCACACAACCATAGAAAACAGCCATTTTCCAAGTGTAGGAACTTCTGTTTAGCAGTCAATACTGCAAGTATCAGAGCAAGATACTTCTGTTATGGAAGAAAAGCTTCATCATCATAACAAAGCAGAAATTCCAAAGGAATTATAGAAGCACATCTTAAAATTACAGTTAATAACTTAAATCTACATAGTCCAGTTGAAATACCCTGTTAAGAGCCTCTTCTATTTTACTATGTTTGGCATCTCCCAAATCCTCCTGATAAAATGCAGCATAAGCAGGGAATATGTTTTGCAATCTTGCAGCTGGATTACACAGTGATTCCAACATTCCTGATGGATCCTGCACATAATAAAAGGACTGTCACTGTTCACAGTTAAAGGAGAAATATTTGTCTGTGCTCAGGTATTATTTTTAAATTCAGAGATTACTATCCTTTAAATTACTAACAATATGGCATCTGGTGTGTTCTGAATCTCACCACTGGTGGTAGATTATATACTAGTAACATGTCCAAATTTAGCAAATGTGGTGGGCATAGTGGGAGAAAAAATAGGGGGGGGAACAGTAAATTGGAGCTGAAATGTACTCTTTGCAATACGGCACTTTGCAAATCCATATATCACACATCAAAAATTAACTCCACTTAAAAATACAAATAGGAACATAAAAGGATTACTTTTATGTTGCATTATGTAACAAAAGTATTCTAGCCCTGAGATGGAAGCAATTTACAGTACATGCCATTTATAACTGCATCCAAAATCATTTTGTTGGCACAAACAGGTAAAATATCAGGCTAGTAACACTAGTGGGCTGAATTCTCAGATACCATATTAACCCAAATACAGTGATACCTCAGCTAACGAAGATAATTCGTTCCAGAATCACATTCATTTGCCGAAATCTTCGTTAGCTGAAACACACATACAGACGGAAAAGATAAGCTCCTGGAATGGCCCAACCATTCATGTTTGCTGCTTTATGTTAGCGCGCGCATCCACTAAAACATTCGTTAGCCAAATCCATATTCGTTAGCCGAGTCCGAAAAACAGCAAAAAAAATTTTAGTTAGCCGAAAAATTCGTTAGCAGGGTCACTCGTTAGCCGAGGTATCACTGTATAAGGCAACCACCATTCACAAGCTGCAGTTTTCAGGAAAACATGTTTAACTTTTTGTGTGATCATACCATTTTTCAGATGACGAATTAAGAAAATAGTCTCATCTTATATTCAGGTAAACGCTGTACATGTCAGAGTCAAACACAAAAATCAGGCACCGCTGACACTGAACCGCTACTGTCAACAGCAACCATAAATTTCAGGGAATGTAATAAAAACCTGGTCATTGTCAAGTACATTCAATGTTAACAGTGTTATTACAATAACAGTATGGCAAAACTGGCCTGATTATCAGTGGGCACAGCTAACGTATGGGAGGAACCTGCCACCTTCATTTCCTACCACAAGATACTGGTTTCTATCTGCAAAATTAGTCTCACAACCCACAAAACAATCATCTTAATTTCTTTTTAATCTGTGTCCAGCACTTTATAAACAGTAAATAATTTGTTTGGTAAACGTTTTAACACATTTAGGTGAAGCTATTTAAAGTTATAAATTCAAATAATCTCTTCAGTGCATGTTTCCCTAACATGCCAATCTATTTTCAGATCATGAGACTCAAATATTCTCTTTAATATGTGTTTCCCTAACTTCTCAATCTATGCTCAGATTTTAAACTCTCCAAAACAATAGCAAATTCAGGTTTTGAAATTCGCATAAAATAAACTAGGCCAGGTGGCATGTCATATGTCAAAATAAGGGGTCTTAAAACATAAAATTGGAATACCTGTAATGAAATACAAGTACCTTAAGACAAACTACAGAAGGATTCATATGAAACACACAAGTCATTATTTCCTGTAATTCTTCAATGAAATATTGGAAGCATAAAGTCATCAAGCTCATCATGAATTCATGCATATGCCAACTTAGTTTCACTGCATTCTATGCACGCATTACAAAATTACAGGCCTCAACAACACAGGCATCCTATATGAATTAATCTGTAAAAAACTTTTTCTTTCAACCCGTACATATTTAACATAAATTTTCAATTTCTGCAGCAGAAAAATATTTCCAATGTGAATAATATCTTTCCAACATCTGTTTCTGTTCCTGATTTCCTTCCAGCCCATTCTGCTTGATTAGAAAGCTATGACTGGCTTAATTGGGCACCTGGCTATCAATTGCTTCATTGATGGCTATAATTGCTGCATGAAGAACTGCTGCATCAGCTGCTAAATCATTAGCTAGAATACCACCAATCTTCTGAAAAGCTGGCATTTGAATGCCATACTTTTTCAACTCCAGCCTTACAACATCAATTTCTTCATCTGGAATAAAACAAAATTCCAGCAAACATGTTCTCAGAGATACAAAGAAATAAAGTAAACTAAAATTAAACAAAATCAATGGAATGAAAGGAAATGATAAAAAGAAATCAGGCTGATAGCAACAGCATAGAAAGGAGGTATATTAGTCTAATCATTTCAACATAAACAAAGAATTAGGAAACAGCACATGTGGACACATTAATTCACTGTAATTTCCAAGTTACAATTCAATTTCTCACATCTTCGTATAATGGCAAATATATGATTAATGCTTCCTTACTTTCCTGCCTTGGCAAGTCACAAAACAAGTGATGTTCAGAGACTACTAAAACTGTTTCACAGTTGACACCAAACAAATTAAACTACAAATTTGAGGGTTGTTTGACTGTGCATCTTCCTCGTGAAATAACTTGAAATGCCAAATTGGTGCAACAAGGTAATTTCATTAATGTATTCTTAGCTCGACATGTTTCGGGTACATATGCCCATCATCAGGAGCACTGGATGTTGAGTTGCAGCATATGGTTTTCTGCACCGAGTTTTTGGGTGGGTGGTGGTCTTGAGAGCTGCTGCGTAAGTCGTGTGTGCAGTGCGGATGTTGCCGTGCCGCACTGCACACACAACCTACGCAGCAGCTCTCAAGACCACCACCCATCCAGAAACTCAGTGCAGAAAACCATATGCTGCAACTCAACATCCAGTGCTCCTGATGATGGGCATATGTACCCAAAACATGTCAAGCTAAGAATACATTAACAAAATTACCTTGTTGCATCAAGTTGGCATTTCAAGTTATTTCATAAACTATAAATATATTTAGAGTTGTTTAGTAAAAAGTACCTGTAAAATTAATCTTTCCATACAAGTCTTGAATCAGAGGGGCTTTGCCCAGCTTGAACAGATGTGTGCTTAAAGCATGCAGGCAGTAAATCACCCGTGGCATATTCTTTTTATCATAAACATCTGTTGTTTCAGGACGGAATGTCTGAAAGCAAATATGTAATATTACACAATTCTGCAAGCAATTAAATAAATTTTATAAACTGCTTATTTAGTGGTGTTCATAACCAGCTGCCTTGTGACAGGTTTTACATATATAGGTGTACACATACATATGTATACATTAAAAAGCCAGATCTATACAAGATATGACTCAATAAATACATACATTGTTTTTTATTTAACAAACCTTCTGGAGCTATTCTGAATTCAATGTCACACACACACACACACACACATACTGGATGCATGATATGATCTTTTTTGCACTGAAAGTGGTGTAAATAATAAACCACTGGTTGTATTCTGACAAGACTGTCAAAAAAAATAAAGAATTTCATTATTTCAGTAGAGGAGACTATAGGCACATTCACTAGTAATCAAGATGCTGATTCTGACAATTGTTAAATCCAATAAAAGAGGTATTCTACAGACATTTTCATAATCTGGATGATTTCTATAACTAAAACACACAGAATTTTAAAATTACAAGTACATGTTTTCAGGCAAAGTTAGAGTGCTGATCAACTACAAGAACAAAACCAACTTTGTACTTACTACTGGCAGTGAGGCAGTTTCTAATGACCTGAGCCAATAGTTTATGTTGTCAGTGTGTCGGAACTGCAAGCCAGCCACTTTGAATAGTTTCTGATCAATGTCATAAATCTTTGCCAGAGGCACTGTTTGAGGAGCTATCACATTTCCTAGTTTAGCTAAATATACACCATTCTGTAAGTTTTCTTCTAATTCTGTAGTCGGTGGTAGTTCTTCTTTCAACACAGCTTCCATCCACCTGTTAACATTATTGCTTAAGCTGAAAACAAACCTATGTGACAAAGATTCCCTCCAGTTTCACACAGACATTCCATAAATCTTCAAACATTAAGTCTTCAACTTTCAAACAAAAATTTCACACAGCTACACTTTAAAATTAGAAATCTGTGCCCCTGCCAAGAAGCATCTAATTTTTCTTCACACAAAACAAACTAATTTTGGTTGCAACTGAAATTTTGAGCATTGTTGAGTCATCTTAGCTTAAAAATGCACAACATTTTGGAGTAGTTATCCTGTTTTCCCATTTCAGCTGAAGATTGAGGCACATCCAGCCTCCAGAATGTGGGTTTTTTAGCCTCAGTTGATGGACAATGTACAAAATTCCAGTCATGACTATAATTATATGCCACAATAATTTCAAGTTAAATTACAGATTTTATACATTTACAAACCAAAGCATGGTGTGAGGCACATGGGAAACAAAAATGCACAGGTGGCAAACTATATGCCAGTGAAGGTTGCAACACTAGTCTGAGAATTTACATAAGACAAGAAGAAAATCTATCTCTAGATTATAAGGCTTATACATAAAGTACAATAAAATAAAATCATTTTATTAGACACAGAAAGAGATGGTGACCACATGATAAATTACAAATGTGGCAAGTGACCACATTTGAGAATCGCTAGGCTGTGTTATCTAACAATACACTATTTATGAATGCAAAACTTGTTTACCAAATCTAAGTCAGTGTATTTATCTGTGGAGAAGCTTTACAGACAAGGTTTAGTGGAACAAGCCATGCACAGATGACAAACATAAAGAACACCAACAAGCACACAATACTGCAATTTCACAACAGGGACTTAAGAAGTTTTCAGAAACATGTTCAACTGTCAAGCATATCTGAAGGTTAAAGGAAATAATTTCTAGCACCTGCTATAACATGTAGTGAGTCCACAGAACACATGAGATTGATGCAGATATTATCACTTAATTACAATCTGACAGCATGCTGTCACAACAGGTTTCATAATAAATGAGAATATAAAATTGTTTCACTAAATAGCCTACTTCCATGTGGTTCCTTCTGGTTGATGGGTGACATACGTAGTTTTTATTATGCAAAAAATAAGCTACATGCACAAGGTAAGGCATGGAACACCTCTTAAAAACACAGTTAAATTAAATTAATATGTAAGTCTAACTTTTTGGCTTCCTCCAAGTGGCACAGATATTCATATGCCATGTTCCTTTGGCGAATATCATCCATTTCTTTTGCTGTGTGATGTACTTCATTGACATCTGGAAGAGAAACAAGCATTAATAGCACCTGTCACTGATGCAGTGCAACTTTTAAGTTCCAAAAGGATAGAATCTTACATTGCTTAATGCGGCGTTAATAATGATAATGGTTTTATTTACTTATTCTTTATTTAACACTGTTGTCAGTAGCTCAGACTACATAGTATCGAATTGTAAGGTGATAAATGAATGATTAAATGGGTGTGGAAGAGGTCACAGCCCAGCATTCGGCTGGATGGTTTGAGGAATAACACAAATACCTTCCGAGCATAGTAGTGTCCCTGCAAAGAATCAAACCAAACACCTCCCAAACACAAGTCAGAAGCATTACTGCTTGAGCCAACTAATGATGATGGTGGTGATGATATTTATCACAAACATAGGATATTAACAGCCAAACACAATTATAAACTACAAAAAATTTAAAACCCTTATAACAGATGACAAGTTGATATTCTTATGCAACAGAATGGAAATGCATGACATAAATCTCACTATTCTGGTTTAAAAGTGTTGAAAACACTTTTAAACCAGAAATAGTTCATTTTACAAAGCTGTCAATAGCTCTTACTATATAGCATCGACAATAAAATAGCAAGTTCTGAAGAAGATATGGAAAGGGGAGGTTCATAGAGTTTTGGTAGCAAAACCTTAAGGAAAGATACCACTTGGAAGACCTAGGCGTAGATAGCGTAGTATGAAAATGCATCTTAACGATATCGGTTGGGAGGGTGTGAACTGGGCTCATCTGACTCTGGACATGAAAAATATATTTTTGTGAATATGGTAATGAAGGTGTGGGTTCCATAAAATACAAATATCTTGATTGAAAAGCTATTTGCCTTTCAAGAACTTTGCTCCATGGGGTCGTGACCAAATCGAGGTCCTCCTAGGCATACTGATATGAATACCATACTTCCTCCTTTCAGCTAAAGTGGTAAGACACAATGAAATTACAATTCCACGATACTTACTTCCGTAGGATGGTTGTGAAATATATTTTTCACTCATGTGTAATGTAATTCTAATATTTCGTTCACAAAAAACACGCACTCATACACATAAAACCAGTTACATAACTCCTGACATTAAAATATATTCCACACATGCCACCATTATATTATCACACTCTAGGCGCCCTTACGTTCGATTGGTTAAGTACATCCTTCCAACCGGCCAAAAATCAGTGTCGCCAATTCCCACAAATAGAATTTCTCAGCCCTAATCCGCGCTTTGCGCAGGGTGGGAGGAACTGTGTTCATAAAGTCTTCCAACTTCACATTTATTTACAACGTATCTCTGTGTTAAGTGATACTAGCAGTAGAGGTGTGATGGGCACACGGCGTGTATAGATTGAACGCTGATTGAAGTGTTTAAGTGTGTCGTATGTCGTGTTAGGTTCCAGTCGTGGAACATGCGATGGGATGAAATGTCAGGGTTGCTTCTACCTGGTGCCGTAGCAGGATGGATTGCATATAGAAGAGAAATGCAAAGACTGTATCATCTATCATCATTTTTATGGGATTCGGTCCTTTTTCTCGTGAGAGGGTAGAACAAATGAGAAGACACCAATGACAACTAGTTCAACGCGTTATCAAATGAGTTTTCTATTGGGACTGTTGACTATTGAATTACTATGCGAATTCGAGTTGCAAAATTAATCACAGTAGTTGTGGTTGTTCTCAACCTTATTGTCTTGTATTGCATTTGGAGCTTATTTTCTGAAAATGAAGATCGCCAAGGCATAGAGCAAAACATAGCCTTGGCTAGTACACCCTCTCCTTTAACTCTGAAGTCTATCGAAAATTCTTTAACTGTAATAATTCGAAAGTTTGAGTCCTTTGAGAATGATATAACAAAAACTGTAGCATCTGTATTATCTATATTGCCAAATGCTTCAGTCTTAATAGTGAGCGATATTCTGCCTTATCCTCCACTAGGCATATCAAAAAAAGCAAAGAATGTGAAGATTATAAGTGTTCAGTTCCATCTTGGACAGTCCAATGAAGAAAGGAATTCATTATACCATATTAGGACAAAATATGTTTTATTTATCCCAGACTCCACTAGAATTCTTTCAGAAAATTCCTTGCTCAGCATGGTTTTTGAATTGAAGAGACAACCCCAAAATGTTGTAGCAGCTCCTGTCTCCAGTACAAAGACAGTTCAGTGCTTGAATATAAATTTAAATATTAGGGAATGGTTCATACAATATGACCTCACAGATAATGAGTTATGTGATGCTGTGAGAGGAAGGCATGCTCTTTTAGTAGAAAGTGAGACTTTAAAGAAACTGCCAGAAGCATTAATGCTTCCTTTCCCAGATGCATTCTATATCCAAACAACAGCAAAGGATATTAAAGTGAAGTTGTTACAGAGTGTTTTGTTTACTAATGGCAGTCCATTGTTTAAAAGCCATCATGCCCAATGGAAGCTTCAACAGCTAGAACATTCTCGACAACGACAAATGTTTCAGAAGATGGGGCTGAAGAAGGTAGTAAGGGAAATTGGAACTGTGGAATGGTATGGTTGCAACAGGGATGTACCACGCTGTTTTGGAACTGTGGTGAATGATATGCCTCAGTACCTCTGGGAAGGGAAATGGACACCACCCTGTTGCTTAGCTGGATTACGCCAAACTGCTCGCCATGTATTTGCTCATCTGGATAGGGCCGGTGTACGTTACTGGCTGGAAGGTGGTAGTCTGCTTGGTGCCATGCGGGCTGCAGATATTCTCCCATGGGACTATGATGTAGACATTGGCATGTTTCATGAAGATATAGATCGTTGTCCATGGTTACAACGTGCCCGCACACAGCCTGTTGTTGATGATGATGGTTATGTCTGGGAGAAAGCAGCAGAAGGTGATTTCTTTCGTGTTCAATTTAGTCGTGTCAATCACCTGCACGTAGACATATTTCCATTTTATCTGCGCAATGGTACCATGACAAAGGACACATGGTTTCCCACTCATAAACAAGACAGAGAGTTTCCTGTACATTTTCTGCATCCAATAGCAAACATTGATTTCATAGGTCAAAAAGTACCAGCACCAAATAACATACGTGATTTTCTTGAATTCAAGTTTGGAAAGGGAGTTATTGAAAATCCTCAGTATCCAGATCCCCAGCAAATTAAGTATTCCACAGGGGAAGTTGCACTTTCCAAAACAAACAATTGATAAGCATTGGACTTACTATATCAACATAATGATACATACTAATTTTTAAACAAATTCATTTTAGTCAAAATGCATTTCATATTAAGTAAGGTTATATATTATCTATTTTATATCCTTTATTGTGCTGTTGCATATCGATATACAATTATGTAGTTGTTTATTTGATGAACATGGGTAAGGAAATTTTCAGTTTTACATTCTGTGAAAATTCCCAGTTTATTTTAATATGACATTTGCTGTTGAAGGCAATGCCATTCTTCAAGAACAAGTTCATGTTAAAGGTTTTCATACTGAACTGTCTTAGCCAGTACAGAGTACAGGTTTTATTGACACTATTTTGAATAGAAGTTAACTTTTCATGACATGCTTCAGATAACTTATTTCAGTTCCTTTCTGTATAGTATGTGTATTTCTTACAATGAATATGTTTAATTTTGTTCATAACATCATTAAATGTTTTGTTCTGTTAGCTTTCATGTATCCTCATCTGCGTCAAGCAGGGTACATAATTGTGAATGGTGCTGAATGTACATATTTTTGCTTACAAAACTTATGGTGTTATTTAGTGCCTGCTATAGTTTATGCAAGACTGGGACAGCATGTGTTCCATCCAAGAGCTTTGTGATAATTCTGGTTATTTGGATGGGGGTGGGGGGGGGGGGGGGGGAGGGTCGCCCTTTTAGAGTGCGTGGCCACTGTTCTTTCAAGGGGGGTATTTAGACGAAATAATGTTTTATGAATATACGCCC
>Ga0123353_10004195_pt1 | contig 18496 bp, 16 predicted proteins | sample TergutLab28metaG_3_FD_92763 | JGI IMG/M metagenome (GOLD analysis project Ga0123353, IMG submission 92763) | Labiotermes labralis P3 segment gut microbial communities from Petit-Saut dam, French Guiana - Lab288 P3 | ecosystem: Host-associated > Arthropoda: Insects > Digestive system > Gut ... | reverse complement strand
GAAGACGCTGACAATATGCCGTTGCTTCGGCTCGCCGAACTCCGCGATGAGCAGGATAACGGAAGTGAGCAAGCCTTCGGCCGCGTCGTAGAAGAAGCTATTTTGCCCGTAAGACGCGGACGAATTTCCATCGCTGAATACAATTGTTTTGGCGATGATCTTGGCGTACTTCTCGGCCTTGGCCTTGAGCGAGATGTCCTCCGGACTGCACTTCCAGGCGTCCATATATTTGTTGACCAGGTGCAGCAATAGCGATAGGTAAGCCCTTGATATCATCTCCGGCTTTTCCCCCGCTCCACACCGTGCATGCAGCTTTCACCGCACACGGCGTTCCATCAATTGCAATTCGTATTCGTTGTCACAAGTTATTACTTTGAACAGGTGTGCTGGCCGGTTACCACGAAACCGACTAAGCGGCAATCGGCAGGTTCCCCGCTTCTTTGCGGAGCTTATTGAGTTTGGAAAGCTGCGTCTTGGAAAGGTTAAGCACAGAAAGATATTTCGCAATGGTCGCGTCAGCGGTGGCGTGTATCAGGATGTGTACATCCTCATGAACGAGTGAAAGATTCTGGTAGTTATCCTTGCCGCCTTTGCCTTTGGGAAGCTTGTGATGGCAATGGATATCCGCTAAAAACTCAAACACCCGCCCGGTGACGGAGCATTTTCCATACTGCGCACAATAGAGGGACAGGCGGTTGTCGGCATATTCAGTACTCCGCTGGCACAACGGTTGCCGCAGCAACTGTCGTAGCATACCAGTGTTAATACCGAGTTTGTCGTGGATTTCCTCCCTGCCCTCTGGGGTGTACTTCTGAACCGCCCGCCGCTTGCATGACGGAGGCTTTGTCTGAACAAAGCCGATGGGGATTATGGGAATGTCGTTCCGCCAGCGCAGTTGCGCCGATTCACCGTATCGTTCCATAATCGCCCGGTAACGTTCCGATTTTGGATTCTTTCTGTGCTTCTTCCCAATTCGCCTTATAGTCCTGTGAATGGGGTCGTTCATTTTTTGAAAGTCCAGATTCACATCTGTGGCCATGCGATAGTAATTGTGAACACCCATGGCATAGGCGTTGTAGGCGATAATCGCCCGTTCCTGTGTCTGCCCGTTTTGCGGGTGGCGGATGTCCTTCAGCCTTTGCTTCGCCTCAAGGTGAATGCGCTTGAGGGCCTTGTCACAGATGTGAGATTGTACCACCAATTTTTCCTTCTTCGGGGTAAGCCGCATTTTAATGCCGAGAAATTCCGAATACTGCTTGCGCAGGTTTACGACCCTTGTCTTTTCCGGCGAAACCTCAAGGTGCAGACGTTCTTCCAACCATTGCTTTACGGCAATCTTGGTTTTCTCCGCGTCCTCTCTGGTTCGGCAGAAAATACGGAAGTCGTCCGCATATCGCACGATAAACATTTCTTTCAGGCGGGTATTTTTCATGGCCGTGTAGCCGTGACTTTTGATGGGCGAGCCATTGGAGTGAAATCTCGCCTTAAAGCTTAAATGGACAGGATTGTCCTGCCACTGGCTTTCGACCCATCTATCCAATTCATTTAGCACGATATTTGCCAGAAGTGGCGAAATTACGCCCCCCTGTGGAGTGCCCTTTGTTGGCGTAATCATGGTGCCATTTTCGAGTTGGATAGGCGCTTTCAAGATTTGCTTGATGAGATATATCAGCTTGGTATCCCGGATGCCCAGCGCCCACATCTGCCGGATTAGTTTGCTGTGGTCAACATTGTCAAAGAAGCCTTTGATGTCAACCTCAATCACATATTGCATATGAGAGCGTTGCATGAGCCGGTAGGCATGGGCGATTGCGTGCTCGCAACTCCTGTTTGGCCGGAAGCCGTAGCTGTTATCGCTGAACCGCGCTTCGCAGATGGGTTCCAGCACTTGCAGGATACATTGCTGTACCAGCCTGTCCCAGATGCAAGGGATACCGAGCGGACGGGTTTTGCTGGGGTCATACGGTTTTGGAATTTCCTTGCGGCGTACCGCCCGTGGGCAGTAGTTTTTGGTGATATTTCGGACTTTCTGAACCATCTCATCCGGGCTGAATTTTGCCACGCTTTGAATGGTCAGTCTGTCGGTGCCGGGCGTTACGCTGCCGTCATTCTTCTTGATGTTGCGATATGCCAGCAAAATGTTGTCGCGGCTGAAGATAAGATGCGTCAGCCGGTCGAACACCTCGCCATTTTGTGCTTTCGCAAACAATTCGTCAAATGTCGGTTGCATGTCGTAATACTCTGCGTGCCTGAGATTGTCCACTTTTTTCGGTTTCGATTTTTGTTTGGATTTGTTCGCAGTAACCATATAGGCATCAACTCCCTTATTGGGCAGATTGACCTTTTGGTCTTACCCGAAATCCTACAGTTCACTTGTGAATAGAATTTTGTATTGCAGTTGACTCGTGGTCGTCGCTCCACCCCCATTACAGGGGCTTCATAGCTCGTCCCACTACTCTACCCACCGCTTCGGCTGCTTATTGTTCTTCGTCAGCCTATATCGCCAAAGCGATACGCGATAGGTTTTTCCACGTTCCGATATCCTTATCACAGGCTTTGTTGCAAAGCCCTGCATCATTGAGATGCGTATATATGCCCTTAGGTTTCTGCTTTGAGCCTGCCAGCTCGACACCGCCTGTAACGGTGTATGGTATTTCATATCAACCAATTTTACTCTACCACACTGGCCTCCAATAGGAGCGGGGAGATTGAGCCCCGTCGGTTTCTAGACCCGTACATTCGCAGATTCGTCAGTCCTTCCGGACCATTCTAACCATAGGCATTTTATAGACCCCCGGCCTAACGCTCACAGCCACCTCTGGCTTGTTTCTGCCCTACCGCTGTTTCTGTGTTAACCGCGAGTAAAGCGAGCGCATACAGCCGACTTCACCGAGCTTCTGACCCTGGCAGTTTCCCGCCGACGCCAGTCGGAGAATCAGGGGGAGCGTTTCAGGGCGTTACCCCATCATTCCACTCCTTCAGGATATCAGTTGTTGCCGCCGCCGAAGCAGCGGCCCCCCACTTTTAGCACTACATGGACTGAGCGCCCGCAAAATTTTGTTAAGCGGGATAGTGTTTGTGTGGGAACGTGTCGCACGGTTGAATCCATCGGAGCGGGTGGGGTTGCGCAGGTCCAGCACGGCCACGTGGTAGCCGTACTTCTCCTTCGCGATACGCCCGTAGTTCCGATAGATGTCTCCCTTGCTATCCGTGCTGAGAAACGACATGCCTGCCGCAAGGGCAAATTCCACATTGGGATAGAGGAAAAAAGCCGTCTTCCCGCAGCCGGCCGCGCCGATCATGAGGGCATGCACGTCGCCTTCATCCACGATGGCGACGGTACCCTTCCGTGTGGACCGCTGGCCAATAATGATGCCTTGGGAGTCGGGCCGGTTCTTGCCCTGGCGCCAAAGCTCCGGCGCGAAGGGGATCACCCGGTAGGTGTGCTTGATCTCCTGGCCCGAGGCGAAGCGCGCCGTTCCATGCTGCCCATCACCAACCGTGCGGCTTTTGATGCCGTTGAGGTTTGTGCGGTTGGCGAACCACTGCGCCCCAGCCAGCAGGAGCATCATCCCGCCCGCGGCGATGGCTAAGATTGCATATGGAGGCATGGCTCCGGCACCTCCTGACGTTGTGAGTTTTGCAGATCAAGATTCCAATCCTTGTCTTCAGGCATGAGAGTCGAAACGCTGTAACCCTTGTCCGTCAATGCTTTCGACAGGCGTTCGGTAGCGGCATGCCCGGCATCGTCGTTGTCGAGGCAGAGCACCACCTCTTTCAAATTGCCGTTCGCGGACAGCTGATGCATCAGCGCATCACTGCTCACCCCGCAAAGGGCTAAGTAGCTATGCTGCTGCCAGTCCTTCTGATACAGGGATATGAAGCTCAGGGCGTCGATGGGCGCCTCAAAGACATAGATGGCGCCGCTTGTGCCGACGTGATGAAAGGCATAAGCGGCTTCGCTGCCCGCCTGGTTCTGGTGCCATCCGCTGTTGCTGGCTGTGGATCGCTTGTGGGCATGCTTGGGAGTGCCATCCTCATTCATGCCAACGAACACGGCGTTGTGGTAGTCGGCGCTCTCGTAGATCAGGTGCTTGTGCGCGAAGTGGTCCAGCACCTTGCGGTCGATGCAGCGCTGTTTGATCAGGTAGGCGTAGACCCGCCTCATGTTTTCGTTTTTCTCCGGCAGCTTGAACTCGGGACGGGCGCGAGGTTGTGTTGCGACTGGTTCAGCGGCGATTGACCCGCTAAGGCGGGCCTGGGAGAAATGCTCCCCCGGAGCATTTCTAGCCCTCTGGTCGAGCAGCATTTGGACAGCGTCTTGAAAGCTGGCATCGAAATACTTGCGCACGAAATCTATCGCGAAGCCTCCCCGCTGTTCGTACTGGTCGAAGAACTGGTGACCGCGGATGGTCACGTGGTGGTCGGCCCATTCCTGTTCCGAGCCGGAGCGCCGCAGCTGTTCCCCGCGGGCTTCGAGGAATGCGGCGAGGTCGGCGTGTTTGGCGTCGTCGAGCTGCTGGGCCGTGAATGGGATAAAATTTGGCGTTGTAATCACTTCCAATCTGTGATATAATTGGGGCATATTGAAAATGCGGAGGGTACGCGCTTGACGGACGTGGATACCATCAGCCTCGCCCAGGTGAAAAGCAAGGCCTTGACTTGGCTGTGGGATCGGTATATCCCGAGCGGCGCGGTGACGATGTGCTTCGGTGACGGCGGAGTGGGCAAGTCGTTTCTATCCCTGGCCATCGCCGCCGCCGTGACGCGGGGCTGGCCGCTGCCCGGTGAGGAACAGGAGTCCAAGACCCCCGGCAACGTGATTGTCCAGAACGCGGAGAACGCCCTGCCTACCGTCGTCAAGCCCCGCCTGGAGCTGCTGGGCGCGGACTGCGAAAGAGTTCACTGCATCAACGAGAGCGAACATCGGCTGACCCTCTCTGACGAACGGATCGAAGCCGCAATAGTGAAGCACGATGCTAAGCTCATGATATTGGATCCCGTGCAGGCATACCTTGGCGGTGCGGTGAGCATGAACCGCGCGGAGAGCGTGCGCCTTGTGCTGACGCAGCTTGCGCAAATGGCAGAGCGCACAAAGTGCGCCATATTGTTGGCGGGACACTTAAACAAGGCCGGCGGCGCCAAGGCCAACTATCGCGGCCTTGGCAGCGTGGACATGTTCAACTCCGTGCCCAGCGTACTCTACCTGGGCAAGCCGGACGACGACGATGAGCGCGTGATGGTGCAGGGCAAGAACAACCTGACGGAGGTTGGCCCGTCGCTGATGTTCCGCCTGAGCAAGGCGGACGGCTTCGAGTGGCTGGGCGAGTGCGACACGACCCTCGAAGAGCTGCTGGCAAAAAAGACGGCAGCCGAGCGGGATCGCAAGCGGGCCGAGGCCGCGGAGTTTTTGCAGGACATTCTGAGCGAAGGAGAAATAGCTGCGGTTGAAATCGTCGAGATGGGCCTGGACAACGGCTTTTCCGAATCGACGCTGAAACGCGCGAAGCGGTCGATAGGCGGACGTTCTCGCAAAGAAGACGGCGCTTGGTTTTGGTACATGCCATAAGTGAGTGAGATTCCGCAAGGGTGTCAAACTTAAGCGAGTTGACCTCCTTACGGAAACACATATTCGTCAATGGATTCAGCCGCCTATGAATAGCAAGGAGGTCAGGTTCGTGTATATAACGAACTGACACGCTTGATTTATCGCAGACCCTGTTCCTGCTTCTTCTCCCTGATCTCAGCCATCAGCTTGCTCTCCACATGCACCCGCTTCGGCCCCTCGTCGTCAATCCTGTTTTCGATCATGTGCGACAGCTGCCCCAGCAAACGAAATGACCCCAGCGCAACGTCGCCAGCATAATTACGTGGAGCATCTTGTTGCGCCTGCTCAGCCTGCTGTTTGTCAGAAGGCTGGGCCGTTTGCGTTTGCTCCGGCAACATCTTCGCCGCCTCCGCGATGATGGCGTTCTTGATCGGCTTGAACTCAGGGTTCTGCGACAGCGGCACACGCTCCGGCATATCCGAGCGGTAGGTCGCCAGCACGGCCTCGCGTTGCTCATACCAGAGCGAGTATAGTTGGGCAATGCGTTCGTTTTTGGCGAGTTCGTCCGCGATGGCGTTGACCACATTCCGCGTGGGCTGGTTAAGATAGCCATAGATTTTCTTGCCCCTGTGTGTTGCCAGCCTTGCGGCGAGCTGCCGAAGCAAATCATCGACAACAGGATTGCTCTGCCCCCTGGTCGCGATCTTCCGCACAAGCTCCCGCGCAACGCGCTGGGCCTCCCGCCGCAGGTCATCGCGGTGTGCGGTCTGCTGTTCGTAGATCTGCACCAGGTCCTGCTTGAAGATATCCTTCGCCATGGAGGACTTGATACCTTCGATCCCCCGGCGCGTGAGATACCCCTGCTCGCCAGCAGAATATACGATCATGTGACAGTGCGGGTGATGCGACTCGTTATGGAACGCGGCGTACCAGCGCAGGTCGTCGGGCGGGATTTTGAACTGCTCGGCAAAGGTTTCGGCGTGGGATCGCAGCAGATTGCGCCAACGGGCGGCGTTCTCGAAATCCAGCCGGGCGGCATCCTCCCGGCGCAGGGAGATAATCGGCGTGTAGACCACGCCCTCATGTGTCGCGACTTCCCGCATGGCATCTTCCAACGAGATTGGTTCATCCGTGTCGGAGAACAACCCGTGGGCGCCCAGCTTTTCCACATGGGGGCGCCGCGAGATATATTCAACGTACTGCTCCCGCCGATTGAGGCTGTCTGCATGCTGATCGAGCGCCGCCGTGATGAATTCTGCGGCTGTCCCCCGCGTGGGGGATTGCAGATAATCCTGATGCTCAAAAGAATTGCGCATATCGGGAAAGTCTTTCAGCAGTTGTCGGATCAGTTTCTGCTGGGCTTCTGTCACCAGCAGTTGTGCCCACTCGCCATTATTTTTTTCAACGCCATCGCGGGTAGCGAAATATTTCAGGTAGCCCGCCGCGCCGCTGCCCGACTTCAGGTAGCGGCATTTGAAGATCAACTTCGCCATCAGCTTTTATCCTTCTGGAAGCGCGCCGCCTGATCAAAAGTGACACGGCCCCGCAGCGCCTTGACCTCCTGAACGCAGCGGCCGCGCAGACGCGTGAGCGTATCCTGCTCCACATCGTTTGCCGCGGCGGTGATGTGCATCATCATGGCCATCTCCACCGCCAGCTTAAATAACAATGACGCTTGGCGATCTTCAAACGAATCCAGCATGCCGCGCATGGTCGTGGTCAGCACCCGCGATAGGTATGGGCTGCCGGTTTCGGTGCGCAGGTAGCCGCAGTAGAACCCCACGGCTTTTTCGATAAACTCGCTGGGGCTGCGGCAGTTGTCCTGCTCGTAGAGCTCGGCGATATCCTCATTCACGGACGGCGTGATCCATAACGGGATGCGTATTTTTCGTTCTTTTCGCAACAGGTGCACCTCGTTTTTCCTTATTTTTCGGGCTTTTCGGGCATTCAGGTGCACCTATTTCCCCGCCGCTGCCCAAACAGGTGCACCTGAAGCCGGATTATGGCAATCCCTCAAAGCCTTGTGCGACCGGCATTGCCGGGCGCTGTGAACCATGAGGGGGCGGTTTACAGCCACCTCATTTTATCCTGCTATCAATTCGAACCGTTCCGAACCGCTTTTTTCGCTCTCCGAAACTCCGTATCCCAATCGCATAAGCCTTCGCGGTCCTCCCGGTATTTCTCCCGGAGCGCTCACAGGCCGCCACAAAGGGGCCACGCTGGGCTTCAATGGTCCGAGGTGGGTACGGTGTCGAATCGGGGCCCCATCGCGACACGGTGGCAACACGGCCCCTATGGCCTTTTGGGCCGTAGGGCCGAATCGCTGGGCGGAGCCTACGTCACGCCATCACCCTTGGGCTTGACGGGGCGCTGCCTGGCCGGTTTCGACGCGCTTGCGGCCCTGCTGTCCAGGTACTGCTGGACCTCTTTGTGGACCGTGCGCTTGTAGAGACCTGTCAGGAACTGCTCTACCTCGTCTTCAAGGAAGACATCCTTGGCCTCCAAGGCCAGCCGCAGGGCCTCTAATTTTTCGCCCTCGAAGGGCAGTTGGATCGTTAAGTTTTTCATTTTGTTTCTCCTTCTGTTGTTACATTTTCATTGCATCACCATGGTTATATCGGATACAAACATGGGGTTCATCTCCAGCGCAATGACGTCCTCATCGAAGTCGAGCCGCGCGGCGGAGACTTCCTCCCGCTCGCCCAGCAGGTCAAGCAGGGAGAGTTCGTCCGGGCCGTCGAAGCCGTAATAGGCCCCGAGCAAATCCACGTCGAAACAGACTCCGCCATCTCCAGGTGAGGAGAGCGCATCCTCGATGATCTGCCCCACGGCCTCTTTCATGCGGGCCAGGTCATCGGCATTTTCGAGTCGGAGCAGGCCGTGATGCTTCAGGCTCCGCACCGTATCCATGCCGCTGCCCTCCGCCAGCTGCGCCGCCGCAACCGGCAATTCCTCCGGCAGGAATTCCTCTCCATGACCGTAAAGCGTTTCAACTTCGGCGGGAAACTGCTCCCGCGCCTGGGCGAAGGCAGCGGCATAGCGCTGGAGGAGATCCCGGTATTCCGGCTCGCGCGGCCCTCGCTTCGGCTCGCAGCCGCCGGTCTGGTCCTGCGCCTGGCTCCACGCCTCATCCATCCATTCGGCAATTTTATCCTCGTCCTCGAAGCCGATTCCCAGCATGTTTGCGATAAATTTGCTTTCCTCTAGAACTGTTTTCACGTCCCGCGCGGGCGGCGTTACGCCCCAAGAGCCCATCGTTGCCGTGTGGGAAAATATAGCCTTGTCCAGCTTCGCACCGGTCATATCGCAGCATTCTAGGACGGCATTGCTTAGGTCAGCGTCACCAAAATCTGCCCGGCGCAGGCAGGCACCATCGAATTTCGTGTGGGTAAAATCGCAGCCCTGACAAGTCACGTCGGTGAAATTCGCGTTTTCATAAAGGCTATACCCGGCATACACATTGCGCAATTCCGCGCCCCGGAAGTCGGCGGAAACAAAATTCCCGCACAGGCAGCAGTCGCTGATCCGCGCGCCACGGAAAGCGGCGGCCTCGAAAGTCATGCCATCGAAGTCCAGATGGGTCAGCTCCATGCCGGAGAAATCGGCATACTGGCCGCCCGGTTTTCCCTCCAGCCAGAGTTCATGGTGCCGGGCCATCTTTTTCAGCTCGTGTTGCGTGAGCATAAGATTACCCTCCCATCGCCATCGCCGGGCCCAGCGCAATGCCGTCCAGGCCATCGCATTCCAATATCTCGGCCTGCGAAAAGTCCGCGCCTTCGAACTGCGCTTCAGGAAATTCCGAGAATTCCAGGGTGGCCCCGGTGAATTTGGCGCCGTTGAACTCCCCCTGGTAAGCGGAAACACCACGCAACTTGGCATCGGTGAAGTCGCTGTCGTCGAAGCATGCTTCGCCCATGCGGCACTGGTGGATCGTTGCGCCTGTGAAATTGGCGTTGCAGAAATCCATTCTCGCGAAGTCCAGCTCGGACAAAAACCGCCCGGAGAAATCGGCCTGCTCGCCGTCTGGCTGATCGTAGCACCACAGGATATGCCGGGCGTGCATGACCGACAAATCCTCCTGCGTCAGGGGTTCCTGCTGCTGCGCGGGCGCGTCCTGCTTCAAGAATTCCGGATTGAAGCGTAGCGAAAACGCGTCCCGGTTTTCGTACCGCAGCAGTTCCCCGACTTCCTCGCGGTCCCGCAGGCGCTCATAGAGCCGCGCCATCTGGCTGTCGTCCAGTCCGTAGCCGCCCTGCGTTTCAACATGCCCGAGATGCACGATCCCGTCCGTTTCAAGCTGCAGCCCTTCCTCAACGATCCTGGCAACGGCGTAGTCCACCGGATCGAAGCCACCTTTACGCAGGCCCTCCATGGCAGACTCGAGATCGCCGCCGTTGCTGATCCAGTCGGCCATGGGCAGCAGCTGGCCGGGTCGGCAGAGCGCCTTGCCGTTGAAAATTTCAGCGGGCGTTTCCGCATAGATGCAGTCAATCCTGTGAAACGCCTCGCCGAACTCCCGCAGCAAGCGGAGGTACTCGACATGCACGTCGGGGCCATATGCGCCTGTGTTGGTTTCGGCGAGCTCTCGGGCATGTTCTATCCATGCCGGGGTGTTGGCGGAGTCGGCGCCCTCTATCTGCCGGGCCTGATTGGAAAAGGCTTGCTCCGCTCGCATTTCCTCGGCCATTAGTAGTTCCCGCGCGCCGGGGATGAACGCCGAATACCGCGCGTAATCGTAGCCCTGGGTGTCGATAAGAACGCCGTCTTCATGTTCCTCGCCCAACACCAGAAGGCAGTGAAGCGAGTCGCCGCCTTTCATACGCATGGCGCTGTTGAATGCGGCTATGAAGGGCTGGTCCCGCAGCATGTTGCTCCGGAAATCCGCGTAGACATCGGGATCCAGCTCAATGATTTTTTCAACCACGCAGGCTTTGGGTTCGAATTGATCCTCTTTTTGTTTGAAAACCGCGTTGAGCTTCATGCCATCCCGCCTCCCATCGCCATCGCCGATCCCTGCGAAACGTCGTCAAGACCGATGCAATCCACCAGCTCCGCCTGCGTAAAATCGGCTCCGTCTATCATTGCGTCGGTGAAGTCGCAGTCGTAGAGCTTCGCGCCGGTGAAATCGGCGCAGTCGAGGGAACAACCGGTGAAGTCGCAGCGGTACAGCTCCGCCTCGCAGAACAGCGAGTCGTCGAAGTTCTTGCCCGAGAAGTCCAGGTTCGACACGCCCTTGCGGGTGAAATCCGCGCGCCGTCCATCCGGCTCTCCGTAGCACCAGAGGGTGTGCCGGGCTTGGGCAACCTCCACCAGGGCCTGCGCTTTGCTGTCGGGCAGCCCCTTGGCCATTTCTGTCGAGGCGGTGCTCAAATCGGTGTTATTGAGTTGCGCGCCGTAAAACATGCAGCCGTCCAGTGTGGTATTGTGCAGATTTGTGCCATCGAAAACAGCTCTGGTGAAGTCGCCGCACTCGAAGTCCGCGGCCCAAAAGTTGCCGCCCTCGAAGCGCGCGCCGGCAAAGTTGGACTGCTCAAAGGACGCGCTGCCCGCCTGCACCGCATAAAGAGTGGCCCCGCTGAAGTCGCAGTCGTCGAAGCTGCCGCCCTCCATGTCGCATTCGCGCAGCACGGCGCCGCTGAAATTTGCGGTGCTGAGATCCTTGCCGTGCAAGTCCAGGCCGAGCAGTACCGTGTCCGAAAGATCGGTACATTCGCCCTCCGGCAGGTTGTGCAGATAGTTGTAATGCCGTTCGTAAATGGCGTCCAACTCGGTTTGCGACAGGGCTTTCGGTCCCCTGGCTACATATGTGTCAAGATCGAACGCGCCCTCCTGGGCCATCCCGTATGCTTCCTCCGCGGTCCCGCCGTTGTGGATCCAGTCGGCGGCAGGCAATAGCTCGTTGGGCAGGTAGCCCTCCTTGTAGTTGAAGATCGTGGCGGCGGCGCCCGGATACTTCTGTTCCATCTCCTGAAACACGCTGCCGAAGTCGCCCAACAGCTTGGTATGACATGCGTCAGCGGAAGCACTGAGAGTCTCCGCGTCCACGTCGGCCAAGGATCGCATGTGCTCCAGCCAGGCGCCAAGCCTGCCCATGTCGGCGTCGTTGACGTGCTGCATCTGTGCCGCGAAAGCCTGCTCGTCCGCAGTCATGCTTTGCACCGTCTCCTGCAGCCGCAGGCTGAAGCCGGTGTTGTGGGCCTCCACAAAGGCGACATCCGGCCGCTCTGCCAGCATTTCAGCGATCAGCTCTCGGTCTTCCAGGAAGTTGAAATCATACTCATAATCCTCCGGATAAAACTCGAAAGCGCCGTCTTCCGCTCCTTCCCTCGCCACATGGAGGATGATATCCACGGCCTGCCGAAAATATATTCCGACTTCGTTCAGGTGTTCTTGCAGGCTCCGATATTCATTATGATTCTGCATTGCTTTTCCTCTCATTCTGCAGATATTTTTTTGGATTTGTGGGCTTACCCTGGTCGATAAATTCGATGTGCAGGTGCGGCCCGGTCGAGGTCCCGGTGTCGCCCGAGCGCGCGATCATCGTATCCGTGCCGACATCCTGCCCCTCGCTGACCAGAATCCGCGAGCAATGGGCATAGAGCGTCGCCATGCCGCCTCCGTAATACACGACCACGAAGCGCCCGTACCCGTCCGGGTCGTTGCCCACGATCAGCACCGTTCCCGCCTGCGCGGGGTACAGCGGCGTACCCTCATCGATACCAATATCCAGGCCGGTATGGAATTTCCGCTCTCCGCTGATGGGGTGGATCCGCATGCCGAAGCCGGATGTGAGCAGCGGTTTCCAGTCCTGCCCGTGCAGCGGGGACGAGAAGCCGCCCTCCGGCAGTGACGTTTCGTCCTCTGCGGTTAGTTCCAATATCCTGGCGTGGACGTTGTTCGACGGGCCGGACTGCGCCTGCTGCGCCATACCGATGAGCTGCTCTATTTTTTCGATGTCATTGGCAGAGAAGGCAACCCCAAAGGCTTCGTTGATGCTCTCGTATGAATCTTGGTCCTCCGCGAAGCAGGCAATGAATTCGGCATAGAAGCCTTCCTCACGCTCCCGCCCCTGCAAGGCACAGAGATATATCATCTGCGCCTTGAGGGGATCCAACTGCAGCTCTTGTGCGGTGATCTCGTCCTCTATCGCCAGCATGACCTGCTCGAAGTAGGCCAGCTGTTTATTTTGGGCCTGCGCCGCCATGGCCGCGAGATCCATCTGCGCGCCGCTTTGGAAGATCGCGATGATTGCCAGAACGGGCGTAATCAGGATAAAGATCACACCCAAAACAATGCCGCCGATGGTCTTCGCGACCTTCTTGTCGGTGGCGGCGGCCACGGCAACCTTCTTCAACGCGGCGGCCGCCGCTGCGGAAAGGGCCATCAGCGACCACCCGCCGATCCGAACAGTTCCCGCTTGTGCTCCGGCGCGATCACGTGCAGCAGATAGCGCTCATTCCCGCAGCGGTAGAGGCATGTGCCGCGCTCAGGGTACTTGATGCGCTCGAACTCGCTGGTTTCCAGCTGCAGGGTATCCGTGAAGATGCGCGGCTCAATGTTGCCGGCATTGAACAGGAACTGGTGCGTGGGGATCGAGAACAGCGGCTTCGTGAACTCCTTCACGCCCGGCAGCAGGAAGTCCTCGACGTTCTGCGAGGCCAATACCAGCGAGCTTTCCTTCTTCCGAACCCGCTTCATAGCGTTGCGGATATATTCGATCACGGTCATGTTGGTCAGGAATAGCGATAGGTAACCCTTTGATATTATCTCTGGGCTTTCCCCCGCCCCACACCGGACGTGAACCTTTCAGCTCATCCGGCGTTCCATCGAGAAATAGGTGGTTTGATTAACACAGCTTTCAACCTCAAAGAAACTCTGATCCAGTTCAGGCAAGCCTGCTGACAATCGATATTGATTGAGTCGTTTGCGTTGTATTGGTTTCAGCGAAGTCTCTGCAAGCAGTCGTCGTATCGTATCGGGATTACTTGCGTGAATTAGGCGATGAATCATATCCGTGACAAAAACAAGATTGGAATATTGGTCTGTACCGCCCTTGGATAGGGGTATTAGGTGATGGCAGTGCATAAGGCCGATTTCAAGGTGAAGTCCTGTTATCGCGCATTTTCCTGCCTGCCCGCAGTAGAGAGATAATCTGTTATCGTTGTACTCTACTGATTTTCCCTGCACCGGGTTTCGCATCAAATAATATAAAACTTGCATGTTGATGCTTTCCAATTTCTTGTGAATGGCTTCCCTTCCCTCCGGCGTATACTGGTTGACCGTAACCCGTTTCATGCTGGGTGGGCGGTGTGAAATATAACCGATTGGGATGAGTGCCGTGTCAAAGACGTATCGCATTTGGTCGCTGGAACAATACTTTTCGCGGATAAACGGCAGCGTTCGTTTGCCTGTCCGTTTCAATCGTTTCTTGAGTCTGGTTTTTAGGCTCTTGTAGGTGGCAACGCTAATCTTGAAGAAATCCAAAGCCACATGGGTTGCTATTTCGTAGTAGTTGTGCACGCCGGAGACGTATGCATTGTATGCGTCAACGGAAGCGGGCCCATGTCGTTTTCCGATTGGCTTTTGGACGCTCTTGATTTGCTTTTGCATCATGTGTTTGATGCGTTGTTCTGCTTTGTCGCTGATGTGAGATTTCACAACGTATTTTGGTTTTCCGCCGCGTGTTTTGCCCTTGCGGACCAGACGGATACGGAAGCCAAGAAACTCCGAATAGTGCCGTTTTAGGTTGGTGACGCTCGATTTTTCCTCGCTGATATTCAGCTGGAGCCTGTCGCGGAGCCACTGTTTTGTGGCTTCAAAGATTTTTACGGCGTCGCTGTGCCGACGGCAGAAGATTTTGAAATCATCCGCGTAGCGCACGATATGGCACTCTTTTAATCTGCTGCTGTTGCGGAAAGCAAGATAAACAGGGCCTTTATCCGCTTTTCCATTGTCTTTCCGAATGAATGGTTTGTTGCGCTGCGCGGGCATTTCTTCCCACTGGCTTGCAATCCACCAATCCAGTTCGTTCAGTACAATATTGGATAACAGCGGGCTTAAAATCCCACCCTGGGGCACACCCTTGCTGGGAATGCCGATGCCTTTGATTTCCGCTTTCAGCATGGCTGAGATAATACTCAGCAGTTTCTTGTCCCGAATCCCAAGGCCCCACATCTGTTTGAGTAGTTTTCCATGATTGACATTGTCGAAAAATCCTTCAATGTCAATGTCTACAACATAGTGCAGATGGTCAACCTGCATGAATTTGTAGACCTGGGCGATGGCATGTTCCGTGCTCCGATTGGGACGAAAACCAAAGCTCTTGTCATAGAATTTCGCTTCGCAAATGGGTTCCAAGACCTGCAAAATGCACTGTTGTACCAGTCTATCCCCGATGGTGGGGATGCCCAGTGGGCGCATTTTGCCATTTGATTTCGGGATTTCCGTTCGCCTAACGGCCTGCGGCGTATACCAGCTCAGCCGTGTTCTCACATATTTTGTTAGCGATTGCGGTTGCCATTTTTCCAGATGCCTGATTGTTTTGCCGTCTACGCCTGCGGTGCTGCTGCCATCGTTTTTCTTGATGTTGCGATAGGCGAGCATAATATTTTCTTCGGACATGATGAGAGGAAGCAACCCTTTGAAGGTTTTCCCCGCCGTGCTGTCCGCGTACAGCTTGTCCTGTACTGGTTGAAAATCATAGTATTCCGCATTGCGCAGTTTTTGCTTTTTCGGTTTCTTCGTAGTCGTCAAGGTCGGCGCGCTCCTTTCTTGCATTGCAAAATGAGGTGGTTGCCTTTCTTAGTCCTACTCGAACCCTTGAATGCTGTGTGTTTTCCTTTCTGTCCATATTTCCCGACTACAGCCTATCCCTCCACCGCTTACTGATTCACGGCTTCACAGGTACATTGGCTGCGCTTTCACCCGGATAAAGGCAAGTTATACGGTCTGGTGTTCCGCTTTCCTTGCCAACGTTTCACAGCGGGCAATCGCTCCGCGTTCCGGGCTTTCCACGTTCCGATACCTCTATCCATCCATTCATGCCCTTAGGTGTATCCTTTAAGCCTGTGTGCTGGATTCTGCCTGTAACAGAATAGGGACGTTCATAACATCTAATTTTACTAGTCCCCACACACGCCGCCGTTCGACGGCACCGGCAGTTAGCCGGCTACTGTTTAGACCCGTACATTCGGATAATCGTCAGCGGAATCCTCCGCATTCTCACCATAGGCATCTTGCAGACCCCCGGCCTACCACTCGCGGCCACCTCTGGCTCGCTTTTGCCGTAACGATGTGTTGCCACTGTCGATACAGCGAGTGTATCTAGCCGACTTCAGCGTGCTGTGTCAGTTCACCGCAACTTGCCGCGGATCCCTTCCAACGCAGTCTCAGGGGGAGCGTTTCGGGGCGTTACTCCGTCATTCCACTCCTTCAAGATATCAGTTAGGGGATTTTACTCCCCCGGCGCTTTTACCTTGCTTCAGGCTGCTGCCCGTTGCAAGTTTATATGCGACCAACGTGTCGCTTCACAGATATACAGCTCGTCTATGGCCGCGACGGTGTTCCCGCGCCCCAGCAGCTGGTGGGTCATGAAAGCCAGGATGTTGAAAAGCATGGTGTCCTTCAGGCGTTTGTTGGTGTCCATCAGGCCCTTCACGCCAAACACGAGGAAGCTGCTGTCAGTCACATTCGTATGGCCGTTAAAGAACTTGCTCTCGGCGCCCCGGCACATGGAGTGGAGCCCCAGGCAGATCTCCTGCAGGATTTCCTCGGTGTAGAGCTGCCGTTCCTGCGGATTGAAGTCCTGGAATTCCTTCTCGATCAGCGCGTAGAAGTTCTCCACCGTGGGATAATCCTCGGGCGCCAATCGGTTGAAATCCGTGCGGTCGGTGATGCCGTGGCTGGAGTAGAGCTTCTCCAGCAGGATCTCGATGGTGTCGATCTGCGCGTCGCTGAAATCCTTGTAGGCCCGGAAGAAGTCCTTCAGGTAGGCGATGTGCTGCGACAGTCGGGTGGTCCTGCGGAATGCCTCGGGGCCTTCCGTGTCCAGGCTGTCAGCGTCGGCCCATGACTTCGGTTCGAGGGGGTTGATCATATACTCGCCAGACATGAAGTCCACATAGCAGCCGCCCAGGCGCTCGCAGAGATCGGCATATTCCTTCTCGGGGTCGAGGGCCAACACGGTCTTGCCGCTGAGCCGCAGGTTGGTCAGGATCAGCTTCATGAGGTAGCTTTTGCCCTGGCCGGAATTCCCCAGGATCAAGCAGTTGGCGTTCGTCTTGTCCTCCGCGCGGCGGTCGAAATCGGTCAGAATGTTCGTCCCGAATTTGTCCCGGCCCAGGTAGAAGCCGTGCGGATCGGTCTTGCCGCTGTAGTTGAGGGGATAGAAATTCGCAACCGCCGAGGCCGGCAGCACGCGCTCAAACTGGCTGTCGAACTGATTGGCCCCCATCGGCAGGGCGGACAGGAATCCCTCCTGCTGGCGCAGGGTCAGCCGGTCGATGCCGAGCTTCGAGCGCGTGAGCTCCATGGCGATGTCCTGTTGGAGCTCGCGCAGCTTATCCAGGTTGGCAGCGTGCAGTTCAATAAAGACGGCGGTATGCAGCAGGGGTTCCCGGTTGCGGCGCAGGGTAGCCAGCAGCGCCACAACTCAGATTCTACCCGCTCCAACTGCTCTTCGGGGATCACCCGATGCCCTGTGACACAACACGCTTTTGCTAGTACGAATGACCTCCTTCGGGGTTGGGCTCACTTTCCCTCTCTGGTATGAAGGGGGAAAGTTTTTTGTACGCTGCCCCTGTCAGGACATAAAGAAAGAACGCCACACAGGCTGTTGGCGTTCTATTTGTTTATTTTGTTGTTGGACTAGCTATTGGTCGATCAGCTCATCCTCAAAGTCATCTGACTCGAGGAAGTCCATCAACGTCCAATATAGCTCCTGCGGCTCGCTGTGAAGCCGGTTGTAGAAGGTGATCTCCTTGTCGCTGCCGTTGTTCAATTCCAGCTTCACCGACCAAAGCGGTTCTCCTTGGGGGAGCGCATCTTCCTGCTCCTGCGGGACGCCCCCATCGTCATCCTCATCATCGAAATCGCGGTATTCCGGCAGGAGGTCCAGATACGGATCGTAATCATCCGGGCTGCTATCGCTCAGGTCTTCATCCCAAAACAAAAACCTCCCATTCATGGATAAGCGACTTCAGGAACTTCTGTGCGACGGGCGTTTCCACGGCCATCTGCGTTTCGCTTTGCTGGGTGTAATCCATCAGGCGAAACGCACCATCCCGGTCGACGAAGATGCGTGCATGTACGGGTATCTCATCGCCGTACTCATCCAATACCTCGCCAGGCAGATAGAATTCCAGAGAAAAGACCGTCAGGCCCTTCTTGAGCTGCCCGCGCTCATACCGCTGAAACTTTATGTGGTGGACCTCGCGGGCGGCCCGCTGCACTTCGGGCCGGGGATTATTTAAATGCCCGCGCAGCCACTTGACTTCGCTGGCGCTGATTTGCGCAGCCATGCCTTCAATTCTGCGGAGTGTCCGCATGACGTTGCGCTCGGCAACAGGCAGCGCAGCACAGGCTTTACAGATATGCGCGGCATGGCCTTTGCCAGAGAATTTTTCGTTGGCCTTGTGTTCGCCGCATACGCGACAGAAGTGACCTTGCGGCTTCTTCCTACCCATACAGCGTCACCACCTTGGCCGCCATTTCTTGTGCCTCGCGGACGAAGCGCCGATAGTATTCGCCGATGTGTTCGGGGTAGAAACAGCAGAGGATTGACAGGAATTCGTCTATATAGGAATCCGGCATATCCTGTACCCTGCGCAATGGTTCCATTAACAGCGGTGCGTGTTCCTTCGAGAACATGTCCAGCCAGCTCCCGGAATCCAATTGGATCCACAGATCATCCAAAGGTTTAGCCATGAGTTCTTCCACTGCCTGCCGCTT
>Ga0123353_10004194_pt1 | contig 18502 bp, 14 predicted proteins | sample TergutLab28metaG_3_FD_92763 | JGI IMG/M metagenome (GOLD analysis project Ga0123353, IMG submission 92763) | Labiotermes labralis P3 segment gut microbial communities from Petit-Saut dam, French Guiana - Lab288 P3 | ecosystem: Host-associated > Arthropoda: Insects > Digestive system > Gut ... | reverse complement strand
TCGCCGAACTCGCCGACCAGGCCGACGCGATCGTCGTGGTCGACACATGCGCCCGGGCCCAACTCGACCGCGTGGCGCAGGCCGTCGTGGACCGGCGCGACAAGGTGCTCGTGCTGGATCATCACGCGACGGCGGAAACCATCGGCGACGTGCAGTGGGTGGACGCGTCCGCCGCGGCGGCCGGCGTGCTGGTGGGGGAGTTGATTCAAACGCTCGATTGGCCGATGGACGCGACGGCGGCGGAGGCGTTGCTGACGGCCGTCACCAGCGACACCGGGTGGCTGCATTTTGCGAACACCGACGCGCGGTGCCTCCGCCAGGCCGCGTGGCTGCTGGAGTTCGGCGTGCGGCCTGACAAACTGTACCGGCGGATTTTCCAGAACGACCGCCCGGAGCGTCTGGCGTTGATCGCCCGGATGCTGTCGTCGCTCCGTATCGAGTGCGGCGGGCGTCTGGCGTCGATGGTGATCCGCCGGACGGACTTCCAGCACAGCGGCGCCCGCGGCGACGAGACGGAAAACCTCGTCAACGAGGCGTTACGCATCGGCTCGGTGGAGGCGGCGTTACTGTTGGTGGAAACACCCGGCGAGGCGTCAGCCTCCGCCGAAGTCCGCGTCAGTCTCCGCAGCCGCGACGCGGTGGACGTCGCCGCGGTGGCCAAACAATTCGGCGGTGGCGGCCACACCCGCGCCGCCGGTGTCCGGGCGGTCGCGAACATCGACGAATTCCGCGAGAAACTCACGCGGGCGTGCGCGGCGCAGTTGGAGAGGGCGTGAGTTTTTTTACCACAAGGCACAGAGAAGCACAATTTTGTTACAATGTCGGCGTGATGCGTTCGTCACGGGAAAAACTTGTCTTTGTCGTTGCGCTGTCGGCGGTGGCGTTGATGGCGGCGGGGGCGGTGTTTTGGGGTTGGAAGCACCAGGCCGATGACGCGCCGCTCGGACCTGGGGCGGCGTATGACCTTTCGGCGTATGTGAAGGCGCGGAGCGTCGGCCAGTGGCGGCTGGTTTCGCGGATGGACTCTCCATTGTCGTTTTTGAAGCAGACGTATTGTTTGGCCGTCAGCGGCGACGGGTGTATCGCGTTTGGCTACGACGACGGGGACGTGGCCGTGTTCATGCAGGCCCCGTGGAATCAACCGGAGTATCTGTGTGAGGAAGAGGACGTTGAAATTCTCGGGACCAGCTATTTTGGAGGGGCTGCAAAATTTGAAAATCCGTGGTCTGGCGGCGGTCGCGTGTTGAGTCTGGCCTTCGATGCCGATGGTGTACTGTTTGCCGGCTTGCCCGGTGGAGTCGCGGTGCGGCGTGATTGGCGATGGGAAGAATTTCTCGACCGACCCGGCAGTCGTATTGTCAGCCTGGTCGTGACGGAGGACATGATTTTCGCCGCCGACGCGGCCTCTCGGGTGGTGCTGTGCCTGGACCGCGAGGGCAACGTGGTTCGCGAGATCGACGGGCGCGACGGCGCCGATGAGGCCGATTCGGCGGGGTTTGTGTTGCCCAGTCCGCATTGGGCGATGGCGATGGGGCCGGACGGGCTGCTGCGGATCGCCAATCCGGGGCGGCGTCGGGTGGAGGCGTGGACGGTGGACGGACATCGCGAGTTCGTGTGGGGCCGCGGTGGGCCCGGCGTGGGGCAGTTCAGCGGATGTTGCAACCCGGCCGCCCTGGCCGTGCTCGACGACGGGCGGATCGTGACGGTGGAGAAGGGCGACCTGCTGACCGTGACCGTGTTCGAGCCCGACGGTCCGCAGGCCGGAACGGCCGGCGAGGTGTCGTGCGTGGTCGCGGGGCCCGATCGGTTTACCGTAGAGGACGGCGCGGTGTCGCTGGCCGTTCTGCCCGACGGTACGGTGCTGGTGTTACAAACGCCCGGCGGAGTGCTGTCGGTGTTCGAACCGCCGCCACGTGGCGCGGGCGAAGCACGTGGCGCGGGCGTCTCGCCCGCGCGTCCCGCGGGCATTCTGCCCGCGTCTGGCGAGGAGATACGATGAGCTCACAAGAAAAACTAGCCGCTGCCACGGACCAGGCCGATGGAACGCACAACGCGGGCAAGATGCCCGCGCCACACGCGGGCAAGATGCCCGCGGGACGCGCGGGCGAGACGCCCGCGCCACGCTGCTCGCGTCGCGAGTGGTTTCGTCAGATCGCTCGCGGGGCGGCCGCGGTGGCGTTGGTTGGCGGGGCGGCGTGGTTGGGGCGGCACGGTGTTGTCGGCGGGGCGGGCGGCGGCAAAACGCTGGCGCCGTGTCCGCCGGAGACGCTGGGCTACTGTGCGGAGTGCTCGCGTCGTGGCGACTGCGCGTTGCCCGGCGGTGTGGACTTTCGCGCCAGAGGCGGCGGTGCCCAAGGCGGTGAATCATGAAGAAATTCACGCGGCGGCAGGCGTTGAAGGTGGCGGCCCAGGCGGCGGGGGCGGTTGGCATGGCGGCCGTGATCGGCAAACTCACTTCCGGGGCGGCCGTCGAAGGGCGTGTGTGGCAGCTCGATCCCGAAAAATGCGTGCAGTGCGGCCTGTGCGCCACGCAGTGCGTGCTGCCCAGGTCGGCGGTCAAGTGCGTGCACGCGTTCGACATCTGCGGGTACTGCGACTACTGCACGGGCTTTCTCGAAGTGTACGCCCAGGAACGCAACCAGGCGGCCGAGAACCAACTGTGCCCGACCAACGCGATTTCCCGCCGCTTCGTGCACGAGCCGTATTTCGAGTACGTCATCGACGTCGAGCGGTGCGTCGGCTGCGGCAAGTGCGTCAAGGGGTGCCGTGCGTTCGGCAACGGCAGTTTGTATTTGCAGGTGTTCCACGACCGCTGCGTGAACTGCAACCAGTGCCGCATCGCGGTCTCCTGCCCGGCGATGGCGTTCGAGCGCGTCCCCGCCGGCCGGCCGTACAAGGCCCGTCGGCCATACAACACGCCCCCCAAGGCGGACGGGGAGGCGAAATGAGAACCAAATTCGAAATCCGAAATTCGAAATTCGGAGAAAATCGAGCGTTTTTTTTACCACAGAGGCACAGAGACACAGAGGTGGCACAGGGTGTTCGAAAAATCGTTCGCGATGGCTCGCCTTTTTGCGATGTAGGACGTTCCTTTGGCCGCGAATTTCGCGAATTGCGCGAATTTTTTTCGGCGAGGATTACGGGAGTAAAGGTTGCGGTCGTTCTCGCCATTGTGCTGTCCGCACCGGTTTTTGCCGAACCGACCGAACCGCCCACGGCGTTTGAGGGCGGGTACGTCAAGCCGGAGCAGGTGCTGCCGGAACCGACCGTCAACATGTGGCCGTACGTCGATGTGGCGGCGATGGTGTTGTTTCTCGCGGTGGGCACCATTTTTCTTCATGGGCTGCGTTCGCGCCGGGCGGTGCGGCTGGTGTCGGTGGGGGCGTTGGCGTACTTCGGATTTTTTCGCCAGGGGTGCGTGTGCGCGGTCGGGGCCGTGCAGAACATCGCCCTGGCGCTGGGGCAGGGCGAATGGGGGTCCGCCGAGGTCGCGGCCGCGGTGGCCGTGCCGATTCCCGTGTTGGCGGTGTTCGCGGTTCCGCTGCTGTGGGCGTTGTTCGCGGGTCGCGTGTTCTGTGGGGCCGTGTGTCCGCTGGGGGCGATTCAGGACCTCGTGCACGTGAGGTCGTTCCGCGTTCCGCGGTGGCTGGACGCGGGGTTGCGGCTGGGTGCGGTGGCGGTGTTGCTGTCGGCGGTGCTGCTGGCGGCGTTGGGGGCTGGGTTTTTGGTGTGCCGATTCGACCCGTTCGTGGGGTTTTTCCGGTTGGCGGGTCCGGCGGTGCTGTTGCTGGCGGGCGGGGCGGTGTTGGCGTTGGGTGTGGTGGTGGGTCGGCCGTATTGCCGATGGGCGTGTCCGTACGGGGTGTTGCTGGCGGCGGCGGGGCGGTTGTCCAGGCCGTTGCGGCTGTCGACGTCGGCGGGCACGTGCGTGACCTGTCGGTTGTGCGAGCGGGTGTGCCCCGTGGACGCGATTGAATCGCCCACGCCGGCCGGTCCGATGGACGAGGCTGCCCGGCGGTCCGCCCGGAGGGCGATGGCGGCGGCGGTGCTTGCGGTGCCCGTGCTCGTGGCGGCCGGTGCGGTCGGCGGAGCGTTGGCCGGGCCTGGCGTGGCGAAACTTCACCCCGTCGTCCGGGCGGCAGAGCGCGTCGCCGCCGACCGGGGCGTCCCGGCCGACGCGGTGTCCAACGAAACCCGGGCCGCCCGACGGGCGAGAACCGAAGACCGGTTGCAGCAACAGGCCGTCGACGTGCGACGCCAGTTCGCCTGGGGCACGGCCATCGCGGCTGCGTTGTTTGGCCTGGCCGCCGGCGGACGGTTAATCGCACTGTCGCGCCGCCGCCACCGCGACCACCACGAAATCGACACCGCCCGGTGCGTGTCGTGCGCCCGATGTTACAGCGCATGCCCGGTGCGGCGAAGACATGGAGATGATGTGAAGTTGGCGGCCCCAAAAGAACAGGACGAATCAAAAACGGACAAGACAGGCCCGGCCGATGTTCGTGGCGAATCCATCGCAGCAAACGCAACGAAAGAGAAAGCCGCCGTATTCGAATGGAAAAACGAAGATGGCGTAACGACACGCATCACAATTCCATACGACGAAAGTAACGCCGTTCAGATGAAAGGTAGTGAACTGGGGGAAGGGATTATTTCCCGAAATGAACTTCGGAAACGTGCAAAACAACATGCCAGGAGTTTTGCCGGGCTGGACGATCAGAAAAACATGAAGGAAGTGCCGATGGCGGATGGTCGGAGCGCTCAAATTCCAATGGACGCAATCGACCATACGGTTTCACACATCAAAACGAAATCTGACGCGTTGGCCGTCATTGCATTACCGTCGCTGATTAAACGAGCCGAGAAAATTGGAGATGACGGAAAGGCAAGCCCGAAAAGGCCAAACGTCGATCATGTTGAATTCTACTACGCATCGCTGAACATCGGAGAGAACAGGTACGTCGCCAGAATGACGTTTCAGATTCTTAAAAGCGGCAAAAAGAAAAAGCAGACGGCGAGCCTTATTTCCTTTCATCACCAAAAAATCAAAGGGCTTGAGGATCAATGACCCACAAGCCCTTATCAGAGCTTGGAACGCGCCGCGGTGGAACAAGCGACATGTCGCCTGAACCTGTCCGTGACATGCGCGGTCCCAATCTCTATTCAAAGTATCGGCTGCAATCCGGAAAAAATCAAGCGTGACTGGTGAAAAAATGATCGAACACGAAAATCAAAACGCAGGTGACAACGAAGACAGACTCGCGTGTCTCTACAAACCCGCGGTGGTGTCGGCGGTGATCGCGGGGGTGGTCGGACTGGTCGCGCTGGGCGTGATGCTGGTGGATTATGCGGCCCTCCGCACGATTGATCCGTTCAACGCGCCGGCGCTGGAGTCGATGAAGCAGACGCTGGCCGATCACGGTGAGGACGAGAATTTACGTGCCCGCGTTCGGGAGTTGGATCAGCAGGTTCGCCAGGCCTATTTTTCGCGTTACGCCCGCATATCCAATGGGCGGTTTGTGCTTTTCGGGGCGGTGGCGGCGATTTTGGTGTCGCTGGCGTTGGCCGGGGCGGCCAAGCCGTCGCCCTGGCTGCCGCCCAAGGCGGGCAGCGATCCGCCGCCCCGGCCGATGCGCGACGCCCGACTGGCGAAGGCGAGCGTGCTGATCGTTGCATTTGTGTTGGTGGCGGCTGGGTTTATGGCGTGGCCGTGGGCTCCCACCTCGCCGCCCGGTCTGTCGCCCATACCGACAGGCGGCGACATCGCCAGCACGCGGGCCGATCCAACAAACTCCACCGAGGCGAACGATGTTGCGAACGTGGCTTCGAACGCGGCCTCGCCGTCGGTTCCGCGGCCCGTCCTCACGGGGCGCTGGCCGATGTTTCGCGGGCCGGACGCGCAGGGGATCAGCCCGGCGAAAAACGTGCCGCTCACGTGGGACGGGCCGGCGGGCAAAAATATCGCGTGGAAAACCAAACTGCCGCTGCCCGCGCCGAGTTCGCCCATCGTCTGGGACGGTTTGGTGTTCGTCAGCGGCGCGTCCGACGACGGCCAAACGCTCGGACTGGCCTGCCTCGACGGCGCGGACGGCAGCGTGATCTGGCATAAAGAATTTCCGCGCCAGGGCCAGCCGCCCGACGCGGATACGCTCATTCATCCCGAAGCCGGTTACGCCGCCGCCACGCCGGCCACCGACGGAAAGCTCGTCTTCGCCCTCTACGCCAGCGGACAACTGGTCGCGTACGATTTCGCCGGCGAACGCAAGTGGGAAAAAACCTTCCCCTGGCCGTACAACCGCTACGCGCACGCGTCCTCACCGGTGGTGCTCGGCGACCGGCTGATCGTGCTCATCGACCAGGAACCGCCGCACCCCGGCGTGCTGTACGCCCTCGACTGCGCCACCGGCGACGAGGCCTGGCGGGCCGACCGGACCACGATCGACAGTTGGACCGTTCCGCTACTGACCCAGGTGAACGGGCGCGATCGGATCGTCACCGTCTCCAAACCGGACATCATCGTCTACGACGCGGAGGGCAAAGTGGTCTGGCAGGTGCCGTGGGTCGGCCGCGGTGTGGATTCGATCGAGCCGGCCGCCTCGCCCGCGGTGGCCAACGGCATGCTGGTCGCCGCGACGGCCTGGGCCCGGTGCATCGGAGTGCCCATCGACTCCACCGGCGACGCCTCGAAAAATATCGAGTGGGAAATCAGCCGCGATCTGCCGGACATTTGCAGCCTGCTGGCCGTGGGCGACAACGTGCTGATGATGAGCGAGCGGGGCGTGCTCTCGTGTTTTTCCGCCCGCGAGTGCGACGAATTTTACACGCACCAGTTCCCCGGCGGCTACCGCGCCTCGCCCGTGCTCGCCGACGGCAGGGTGTACCTCATCGACGATGCGGGTGTCTGCAACGTCATCTCGCCGGGCACGGAATACGAGGAACTGGCCACCAACCCGCTCGGCGAACCCGTCAACGCCACGCCGGCCGTCATCGACGGTCGGCTGTTCATCCGCGGGCAGACGCATTTGTTCTGCATTGGAGAGAGCGACAAGTGACAAGAGAAGGGACGTCTTCTGTTGCAAAACGTTCTCGCGCAGCGCGAGCGTTTTGAAAGACAGGACGTTCCTTCTCTTGTCGCTTGTCACTTGTCACTTGTCGCTCTCTTCGTGAGCAATTCCACCACCATGTCCGCCGTTCGGTCGGCGGCGGTTTTTTCATCGTGAGGCTGGAGGGAGTGGACGAGGTGGAGGAGGTCCTCGCGGAGTTCGTGGAGGTGGCCCAGGTCGTCGAGGGCGTCGAGGGCGGCGGCTTCGAGGCGGGCGGGGTTGCCTCGCCAGGGCATGAGTTCGGTGACGAGTTCGCGTCCGGCGAGGATGTTGACCAGCGAGAGAAAGGGTGTGGGCATGGCCCATCGCCATTGGCCGATGGTTCGGTGGAGCAGGGCCGGGATGGGGCCTGTTTTGTAGAAGATGATCATGGGCAGTCCCGCGGCGGCGGCTTCGAGGGTGACGGTTCCGCTTTTGATGAGTCCGAAGTGGCTGTCGGCGAGCACGCGGTTGGTTTGTGCGACGGCGAGTTGAATGCGTGGGGCGGGCGTCTCGTGTGACGCGGGCGTCCCGCCCGCGTTGGGCGCTCCCTTAGCCTTGTCGCCAGAGGACGCACAATCGCCTTCAACACCCAACGCGGGCGAGACGCCCGCGTCACGGCAGGCGTTGCGGATGATTTCGGCGATGTCGTCGTTGTGGGCGGCCAGGGTGAATTGTGCCCTCGGCCAGCGTTTGGCCAGCGATTTCACCACGGTCAGCAGCGGCATCATATGGCCGGCGACTTCGCCGCGTCGACTGCCGGGCACCACGGCGATCCGCCACGTGCCTTCGCTCCAGGCGTGGAGGAGGTCTGGACGTGGCGCGGGCGTCTCGCCCGCGCGTCCCGCGGGCATCCTGCCCGCGTCTGGCGAAGACGGTTTGACGTTCTCCGTTGACCCGGCCAATGGAACGCACAACGCGGGCGAGACGCCCGCGCCACGTTCCATGTCGAACAACGGGTGCCCGACGAACCTCGCGTTGACGCCGCGTTGCTGGAAGTACGCTTCTTCGAAGGGCAGGATGCAGGCGACGGCATCGGTGAGGCGGCGGACTTTGTGGATTCGCCATGGCGCCCAGGCCCACACTTGCGGCGCGATGTAGTACAGCACGGACGACCCGACCGACCGGGCGGCCTGGCAGAGGTGCCAATTCAGCGCCGGACTGTCGATGGGCACGAGCACGTCCGGGCGAACGTCGCGCACGGCCGCCTGTAGCCGCCGGACCGTGCGGAACCAATACCCCAGCCGGAGAAACGGTCCGCCGACCATGCTGGCGTGGGCGGTCAGGTCGGCGACGACCTCGCACCCCGCGGCCGCCATGAGAGGCCCGGCCGTACCGAGAATCCGGGCCTCCGGCAACCGCCGCCGCAGCGCGCGGACCAGCCCCGCCCCATGGCGGTCCCCGCTGGCTTCGGCGGCGGAAAGAAAAATAGTCGGCCGTCTGCTCATCGCCAGACTGTACCCGCTCACGCGAAGAATGCCAAGAGTTCGGTTTGCAAGTTCGGTTTGCAAGTGCCCGACGGTGAAATCCGGCCGTGCGTTCGAAGGGGGCGTTTTCGTTGATTCGTTAACTCGTTGATTCGTTAACGGGTTGACAGTAGGCTGCGGGGGCGCCAAGATGTGGATGTAGCTTTGCCTGTTTGTGTTGTAGGACGGCGAACACAAGTAGATCGGCCTCTTCGGTCTCGCGTCGAAGTGCCGGCACATAGCCGCTTCGGGGCTGTGTGCCGGTACTTCGACGCGAGGCCGGGGAGGAAGCGGTTTTCGTGCGGGGCATTCTACAACGCAAAAAGGCGAGCCAGTGGAAATGTAAATGTATGGACGATCAACCGACCATTGAGCTTTTCGTTCCTGGGCGGCTGTGTTTGTTTGGTGAGCACAGCGACTGGGCGGCGGAGTTCGGCGTGCATGCGGGGCACTGTTTGGTGATCGGCACCGATCAGGGCCTGCACGCGACGGCGCGGGTGTGCGAGGCGTTTGTGGTCACGGGGCCGGCGTCGTCGAACATTCTTCGTTTGCCGTGGCGGGCGGAGGTGTTGCGTCGGGCGGCGGGGGATCAGGAGGAGTTTTTTCGATACGCCGCCGGCGTGGCGTGCGTGATGTGCGAACTCCACGGGGTGCGGGGCGGGATCGAGTTGACCCTCGGGGCGATGGATTTGCCGTTGAAGAAAGGCGTGGCCTCGTCGGCGGCGGTGTGCATGCTGGTGGCGAGGGCGTTCGATGCCGCGTACGGGCTGCATTTGTTTCCGCACGAATTGATGGAGGCGGCGTATCAGGGAGAGCAGCTCACGGCCAGCCGGTGCGGGCGGATGGATCAGGCGTGCATGTACGGAAAAACGCCGGTGCTGCTGACGTTCGCGGGTCAGTCGCGTCCTCGGGTGGAACCGCTGTTTCCGCGGCGGGCCGTGGAGATGCTGTTTGTCGACCTGGCCGGCGAGAAGGACACGGTGGCGATTTTGTCGGATTTGCGTCGGGCGTACGGCGAGTCGTCGGCGCTGCGTGCGGCGCTGGGGCTCGAGAATGAGCGGATCGTCCGCCACGCGCACGCCGCCCTGGAGGCTGGCGACGCCGACCGACTTGGCGAGTTGATGACGCGGGCCCAGCGGCTGTTCGACGCCCAGGTCGCGCCGCACTCGCCGCATCTGGCCAGTCCGCGGCTGCACGCGGTGCTGGAGTTGCCGGGTCTGGAGCGATGGACCACCGGCGGCAAAGGTGTCGGCAGCCAGGGCGACGGCACGGCCCAACTCGTCGCCCGCGACGCCGCGGCCCGCGATGCCGCCGTCGCTCACATCACCCGGCACTTCCCGGCAATGCGGTGTTTTCCGCTGACGATTCCTTCGAAGCCGTGACCCGCGACACGCGGACAGTGACACGTGACAAGCGACAAGAGAAGGAACGCCTTGTCTTTCAAGATGTTCTCGCGCAGTGCGAACGTTTTGAACGACAGGATTTTCCAGTTTGCGCTGTTGTACCCCCGCGAAAAATCGTTGGCCAATCCATGAAAGTGACGATAAAATATAAGAACGAACGTCCGGTGATCGCTTCGCCGATCATGGATCAACTCGTAGAAGGCGAAACAGGAGTGACATGATGCCCTGGAACGCGAAAGGACGACGACATGGAACCGCAACGGACCCACATAAGCAAGCATGGCTGAACCACGGGTTCACGCTGATTGAGTTGTTGGTGGTCATCGCCATTATTGCGCTGCTGGTGGCGATTTTGATGCCTTCGCTAACCAAGGCCCGGGAATTGGCGAAAATGACGGCGTGCAAAGTCAACCTTCGCTCGTGCGGCACGGCGTTGCATCTGTACGCCTCCGACCACGGCGATTACCCGCTGGAAGGTCAGCCGGGACTGGGCGATTGGCACATCGAGCGGATGATCGAGTCGCAGTACGTCACCCGCGATCTGTGGAGATGCATGGGCACCCCCGGCGAGTATGGTTTTCATGGGTCTCCCTGGAGTCCCGTTCCCACGACATATAAAAACTGGAATGATTATTCCGTATTCCTGTATCGAGGCCCGTGGGCACCCGAGAAAAAAGATGGGGACGGAAAAGTCATCAATTCGGGTGGATTCCCTGACGACGCGGTTCCGGGTAACACCGCGACGGTGTTCATGTTTTTCAGTTCCGTTCCGATGGTGAATTCGTTCCTGGCCGGATATCCTGGGTACAGGTATCAAAAAGAGACCTGCCCCAGCCTTCGCTACCCGCATAAACGAATGACGCAGATGGCGTGCCCTTCGGGCAAATATATCGGCCAGTCGATTTTTCGGGTGTCGCGCATGGCAGCGATCAAGAACGAATGGCCGTTCGACGCGGCGTTTCCGGGAAACGGAACGTCGACGGCGGCGGTTCACATGAGTCAGACCGCCGAAAACTTCTATTGGAGCGACGGCGCGGTGCAGACCGCCCAGTACGCGCCCGGTTTGTATATTGGGCGAGGCAGCGACAAAACCGTCTATGCTTGGGCGGGCCTGCGGTGACCGCCGCGTGGCGAGGGCGTTTCGCCCTCGTGTCTCGCGGGCGTCCTGCCTGGCGCGAACGCAGCCTGTAGGCAAGACGTGCCCCATGGCCCGTCAGCGCGGGCGGGACGCCCGCGTCGCGAATAAGACCCGGCCGGATGCGTTGTAAGCCGAGTTCTGTCCCCTCGCCGCCGTGGGTGGCGTCGGCGAGGGTGAAGACCATTTCTCTAGGCCGGGGCTTGCGCCCTCGGCTCATCCTGACGGAAGCGGCCTACCCGCGGAGTGCGTCGCCCAGGCCGGGCGACTCCGCTGTTTGGCCTTGCACCCGGTGGGGTTTGCCCTGCCGAAGGACTCACGCCCTTCGCGGTGCGCTCTTACCGCACCGTTTCACCCTTACCGGCCCACCGTCACGGTGGTGACGGACGGCATGGGCAGGCGGTTTCTTTTCTGTGGCACTTTCCCGGTTTCGCGTCGGCGCGGTGGCCTGGATCGAAACGGTGGACGTTATCCACCACCGTGGCCTGGCGGTGCTCGGACTTTCCTCCCCCGGTTCTCGCGAACCGGGAGCGGCCTTCCACGCATCCGGCTGAGGCCATTATACCGCATCGACGGTGAAATCGCACCATGACATTCGAAGGAACTTTTTTCCCGTGCATTGTCCTCCGGGGTCGCTAAAATCTGGAGAGTTCTTTCGTCCTCACACGGGAGCCAACGCATGATGAAAAACATGGTAGTAATGGTGTGCCTGGTCGCCTGGCTGGGCGGGTGCGGTGAAATGCGCCAGATGTACGGCGGCCTTGCGTCCGCGTATGGCAGCCTCTCGTCCGCGATGGAATTCGATGCCGTGTCCATCGTCTGTTGGCCGGCGGTTGACAGGCCCTCGCCGACGATGCTCTACGCCACGCCTCCGGCGACGGGGTCGTGGACGACGATGGCGCAGGGCAATCAGGCCAGCGTGTGTCTCGACGAGCGGCTGTTCGCGGTGGCCGGGACCGAGGACGTCTACGCCCGAATGCTCGTGGTCAACACGACCGGGCGTGAACAGGGCGTGCTGCTGCACGCGGAGGACGTGTTCTTCGAGGGTCACTATGTATTGCCGCCTCCGGCGGGGGCGAAACTGGCCGTGTCGGAAGAGGAGTTCGCGGCTGGGTTGGCCGCTCCGGGGTCGCTGCCGGAGCAGCAGGTGGGGGAGGAGGCCCCCGATCAGGCCAAGCGCGGCGTGCTGGTGACGATTCCGCCGTACGCGTCGCTGGAGGTGTATCGGCGGGTGGAGGCCCGTCGCGGATCGGTTGGCGGGGCCGTCGTCACGGTGGTGGGTGCCCTTGGCGTGGTCGTGACGGACGGTCAATGTTTCGAACGGCTCGCCGAGTCCGCCGCGCGGGACCTTCACGCCCCCGCGGCCGGCGGTTCCTGGCCTCAGGTGCCGCTGGGCAGCCTGGTGCTGTCGAGCCAGGGTCCGGCCCGGCTGGTGCCGTCGACGCAACCCAACCTCGTCCGGCCAATTCCCGAGGCGATGCCGAATCCGCAGTGACGGGATCCGGCATCCGGGATTCGGGATCCGGGGTTTCGCGGTATGTGGGTGAACAGGAACCGTTTGTTCGAGGGAACCATTTTCGTTAACGGGTTAACAGGTTAACTCGTTAACAGGTATCCCTGCGCTTGAATTAACCAGTTAACGAGTTAACGAAATGATTCCCTCGGATCAGCGGCGCGAGTTCACCGTCGAGCACGCGAAAAACCGGATCCCGGGTCCCGGGTCCCGGATTCCGTGTGAAATGGAAACACAATCATCACATCAATTGCCGCCTCGCCGGAACATCAAGTTGGTGGTGGCGTACAACGGTGCGGCGTATCATGGGTGGCAGCGGCAGGTGGCGGGGGTGGACACGGTTCAGGAGCGGCTGGAGGGGGCGGCGACGCGGGTGGTGCGGCATCGGGTGATCGTGTTCGGGGCCGGGCGGACCGACGCGGGCGTGCACGCGGAGGGGCAGGTGGCGAATTTTTACACGACCAATTTCGCCGTGCCGCTGGCGGGGCTTCGGCGGGCGATCAACAGCCGCCTGCCGCATGACATCGCGGTGCGTTCGGCGGCCGAGGTGGACGAATCGTTTCACGCTTCGCGGTCGGCGACGGGGAAGACGTACCGGTATCGCATTCACGTCTCGCCGCAGCGGTGCGTTTCGCGGCATGCCGAGGTGTATCATTTCGACCGGCCGTTGGATGTGCATCGAATGCGACTCGGAGCGGCGAGGCTGTTGGGCACGCACGATTTTCGCGGATTTGCCACGTCGGCGGAGGTTCGCGAGGACACGGTGCGTACCGTGTCGCGCTGCGACGTGAGCGAGCACGACGACGAGTTGCACGTGGCCGTTCAGGGCGACGGTTTTTTGTACAACATGGTGCGAAACATCGTCGGCACGCTGGTGGAGATCGGTCGGGGGCGGTGGGACGCCGACCAGGTGGACACAATCCTCGTCACCCGCGACCGCAAACACGCCGGCCCGACCGCGCCGCCGCAGGGACTGTCGCTGGTGTGCGTGCATTACGGACGCGCGGAAACCGATTTTTGCGAGGCTCGCAGGTGAAAATGAACCGTTTATTCGAGGGAGTGGTTTCGTTAACTCGTTGATTCGTTAATTCGTTGATTCGTGCCCAAATGAACGAGGTAACGAATCAACGAGTTAACGAAAAGGCTCCGTCGAACCCGTGGTACGGTTTCACCATCGAGCATCGAAACCACGGATTTCGGAAATTTTCAATAGCATCTGGCACGTTGGTGTAGAAGTCGGTACACTGGAGGCAACTCAAGCCGGAGATTGTGGTTGAAACCGCTTCAGTTTCCGATTTCAAGACCGAGGGCGGCCGTGGCGGCTTGAGGAATCGGCCGTCAGGAGTGCGTATGAAATTTTCCGACATAGTGGTGATGGACGCGATACTTCCCGAGTTGCAGGCCAAGACCAAGAACGAAGCCATCGAGGAACTGGTGAACGCGTTGGCGGAGGCGGGCGCGGTTTCCGCCAAGAGTGTGAAGGATGTGGTCAAGGCCGTGCTCGCCCGCGAACAGCAGGCGACGACGGGGATCGGAAAGGGCGTGGCGTTGCCGCACGCCAAGCTCAAGGGCGTCACCAAGGCGATGGCGGCGATCGGGCGGTCCAGCGCGGGTATCGATTTTTCCGCCCTGGATTACAAACCGGTCCATAGTGTGATCCTGCTGCTGTCGAGCCCGGACAAGCCCGACGAGCATTTGCAGGCGATGGAAACGATTTTCAAACACGTGCAGCGGGACATGTTCCGCAAGTTCCTGCGGCAAAGCGAAACCCGCGAGGCCATCGTGGACTTGATTCACGAGGCCGACGAACTTGGATAGGTGTTGACTTGGCAAGCGTTGAACGAGAAGTGAAAATTCCCAACAAGTACGGTCTGCACGCCCGCCCGGCGATGCAGTTTGTGGAATTGGCCAACCAGTACGGCAGCACGATTGACGTGTCCAACGGCAGCCTGTCGGTGGACGCCAAGAGCATCATGTCGGTGATGCGTCTGGCGGGAACCAAGGGCACGGTGCTGACCATCAGCGCCGACGGCGACGATGCGCAGGCCGCCGCCGACGCCCTGGTCGCCCTGGTGGCCGGCGGATTCGGCGAAATGGAAGACGAGGAAACGTGATGCGTTAACTCGTTGACTCGTTCACTCGTTAATTCGTTGATTTATTACCGAATTAACGAGTGAACGAATCAACGAATCAACGAGTTAACGAGTAACCGGAATCAGGGTAGGATGAAGGTCAAAAAGGGCATAGGCGTCAGCCCCGGCGTGGCGATCGCGCAGGCCGTCGTGCTGAACGCCGAGGAGTTCGACATACCGCAACGGCATGTCCCCGCTGACCGTGCGCCCGCGGAGTTGGCCCGACTCCGCAAAGCGACGACCGTTTCCAAACGGGAAATCCAGGAACTCCGCCGAACCACCGCCGAGCAGATCGACAAAAAGACGGCCGGCATTTTCGGCTACCATCTGATGCTCCTGGAGGACAAGGAACTTCACAAGCAGTTCAGCGAGATGATCCAGCAGGAGCACGTGACGGCGGAGTACGCCGTCGCCACCGTGCTGCGGACGTACGCGCGGTCGTTCCGGGGAATGCCTCAGCACCTGGCCGACCGGGCGCACGACGTGTACGACATCGAGCGGAGACTGCTGCGGCACCTGATCGGCCAAAGCCGGCAGTTCCTCGCCCAACTCAAGCGCGACGTGGTGGTGGTCGCGCCGGACCTGACGCCCAGCCAGACCGCGGCCATGGACCGCAAGCACGTTCGGGGAATCGCGATGGACGTCGGTGGGCAGACCAGCCACACGGCCATTGTCGCCCGCGGACTGGGGCTGCCCGCGGTGACGGGCCTGACCGACCTGTCGGCCGAGGTCGCCGGCGGCGACGTGATCATCATCGACGGAAATCGTGGCCTGGTCATTCTGGACCCCGACACCGCGACGCTGGCCAATTACCAGCAGGTCGCCCGGCAGCACATTGAGTTTTTGCACAGTCTGGACGCGCTGCGCGAGCTGCCCGCGGCCACGCGGGACGGGCACGAGGTGGTGCTGCTGGGCAACATCGAGTTCCCCGCCGAGGCCTCCAGCGTTCTGAATAAAGGCGGGCAGGGCATCGGGCTGTACCGGACGGAGTTCCTCTACCTCGGCAGCGACACCGAACCGAGCGAGGAGGACCACTACAACGCCTACCGCGAGGTGCTCAACGCCTGCCCGGACCGCTCGGTGGTCATCCGCACGCTGGACCTGGGCGCCGACAAGTACACGCAAAATCGGGCCCACGTTCCCGAACGCAATCCGATGCTCGGGCTGCGGTCGATCCGGTTTTGTCTGCAAAATCTGCCGGCCTTCAAGACGCAAATCCGCGCGATCCTCCGGGCGGCGGTCGGGACGCGGGCGAGCATGATGTTCCCGCTGCTGACGAGCCTGAAGGAGCTCCGCCAGGCCAAGGCCATCATGCGCGACGTGATCGAGGACCTGGAGGAGGACGGCTGCGAGTATGTTCCGGACTTGCCGGTGGGCATCATGGTGGAAACCCCGTCGGCGGCGTTGCAGTGCGACGCCTTCGCGCAGGAAGTGGACTTCTTTTCGATCGGGACCAACGACCTGATCCAGTACACGCTGGCCGTGGACCGCGGAAACGAAAAGGTGGCCTCGCTGTTCACGCCCACCAGCCCGGCCGTGCTGAAACTTATCAAGGACATCCTCCGCGCCGGGCAGCGGCATGACATCCCGGTGAGCATGTGCGGCGAGATGGCGGGCGATCCGAAGTACACGCTGCTGCTGCTGGGGCTGGGGCTGCGGACGTTCTCCATCGCGACGCCGATGATCCCGGAAATCAAGAAGATCATCCGCGGCGTGACGATGGAACAGGCCCTCGAAGTCGCCCGCCGCGTGATGGGATTCGACAACGAAGCCGAAGTCAGCAACTACCTGCGCGTGGAGACGAACAAACTACTGCCCGAGGCGTTTTCGGATTAGCGACAAGTGACAAGCGACAAGCGACAGGAGAAGGAAAGGTTTGTCTTTCAGAACCATGGTTTCCCACGAGGGCAATGGATTGGGCCAATGTTGCCTTCTCTAGTCGCTTGTCACTTGTCGCTTGTCGCTTCGTTCCATTACGAATCACCGATCGTCGGTGACAAGAGATAGATTGGTAAATACCGTACAACAAGAAAGGACACAAGCGAGTTTGCCACAGAAGTGGGCCGTTTGGTTGGCCGTGGACGGGGACCTGAGGTTCCTGTCGCATCATGACATGATGCGGGCCGTCGAGCGACAAACCGTTCGAGCCAGGCTTCCGCTGCGGTATTCTCAAGGGTTCAATCCGCGCCCGGCGCTGTCGCTGGTGCTGCCTCGCCCGGTTGGCGTCGCCAGCCTCGAGGACCTGCTGGCGATCACGCTGGACGTCCCGCTGGAGCAGGCCGAACTGCTGGACCGGCTGGCGGCGACGGCCCCGAAGGGGCTCTCGCCGTATCGGGCGGTCCTGCTCGGTCCGGGCGTCCGTCCGCTGGCGAGGTCGGCCGACCTCGAACTGGCGCTGTCGCCCGAACAGGCCGGCTGTGTCGCGCCCCGCGTGCGGGAACTGGACGACCAGCCCGCCTGGCCGATGCGACGCGTCACCGGCGATGAATCCCTCGACGATCCGCATGCCGGAAAGCCCATCGACCTGCGTCCGCTCGTGCGGCGGATGGTGGTGGAAAACCACCGCCTCCGCCTGACGCTGGTCCCGCTCAACCAGGCCTGGGCCCGGCCGGCCGAAATCCTCCGCCTGCTGAACCTCGACGAACGAGCCGACCTCGCGAGAATGGTTCGCACGCACGTGGATTACGGCCTTGAGGCCGAAAAATCGACATCCTAAATTCGAAAACCGAAACAAATTGAAATGGTAGCATTGTAGGTGTATGTGAGTTCGATGTGGAAAACAACTGAGTGTCCTCCACGGCCTCGTGTGGAAGGGCCGGCACACAGCCGCGAAGCGGCGCCGTTTTTAGCCCATGGTGAGCCCGTACTCGGGCGAACCATGGGTTGGCGGTCCCCTGAGCATAAGCCCCGAAGGGGCGTCGTACCGTGCCGCGCACACCGACGTTCCCATAACGTTACGACGCCCCTTCGGGGCTTATGTGTTGTGGGACAGCTTACCCATGGTTCGCGGAGTACCGCTCACCATGGGCTAAAAACGGCGCCGCTTCGCGGCTGTGTGCCGCCTCTGCCGCGCGAGGCCGGGGAGGCCGCTCGGTTGTTTTCCGAGTCGAACCCATATGCGAGGCTACAATCGCAGTTTGTTTCGAATTTCGAATTTGGCGAAACACAGACTCACAACTGACGCACACTCGCAAGTGTAAAAACGAATTATGACAAGAGAAATGCTGATCAACACGGTGCAAGGCCAGGAGTGCCGAATCGCCGTCGTCGACAAGGGGCACCTGGAGGAGTTATACGTCGAACGCGTCTCCTCCGCCAGCCACGTCGGGAACATTTATAAGGGCCGCATCACCAACATCGAACCGTCGATCCAGGCGGCGTTCGTGGATTTCGGCCTGAGCAAGAACGGGTTTCTGCACATCAGCGACGTGAACCCGTCGTATTTTCCGAAAAACCGGGGCCGCGGGCAGCAGGAGTCCGTCGGGCGAAAGAAAGGCCATCGCGACCGCCCGCCGATCCAGGACTGCCTCCGCCGCGGACAGGAAGTGATCGTCCAACTCACCAAGGAGGGCATCGGAACCAAGGGCCCGACGATGACGACCTACATCTCGGTCCCCGGACGGCTGCTGGTGATGATGCCCGGCATGAGCCGGCTGGGCGTGTCGCGGAAGATTGACGACGACTCCGCCCGCGACAAGGCCCGCGCCATCCTGGCCGAACTTAATCCGCCCGACGACATGGGGTTCATCGTCCGCACCGCCGCCATCGACC